>ENA-OSEY01002114-OSEY01002114.1-marine-metagenome-genome-assembly--contig:-NODE-2114-length-13070-cov-3.451320_pt1 | contig 13070 bp, 12 predicted proteins | sample MGYA00248465_ERZ534230 | MGnify/ENA primary metagenome ERZ534230 (study PRJEB26409, sample SAMN06344110) | marine metagenome | isolation source: Sea water from surface | place: Atlantic Ocean:Southern... | reverse complement strand
ATCTTGTCTCAACAAGTCCTAAAAGAGAAGATACTATCTTAATCAATAAAATTTTTAATTAGCTGGTAAAAGCTTGGTTTCCTTTGCAAGAGTTAGCATTTCCATCTGAAGTTTTTGAAAGGCCCTTTCTTCGATTTGTCTGATTCTTTCTCTACTGATTTTGTATTCTTTACTTAATTCTTCAAGTGTTTTAGGTGTTTCAGATAATTTTCTGTAATGAATAATATCTTTTTCTCGATCATTTAATACATTTATTGCTTTTGATAAAAGTTCTTTTCTCTTTCTTACTTCTTCCTGTTCAGCAATCTTTATCTCATGATCTGCGTCTTCATCAACAAGCCATTCCTGCCACTCTTCGTCACCTTCAGCACTTACAACCGCATTAAGTGAATAGTCATTGCCTGATATACGACCTTCCATGTCTGTGACTTCTTTTTCAGATACATTTAGCTGACTCGCAATCTCTTTTACTTGATGGGGTTTAAGGGATCCCTCACTATAATCACTTAGTCTGTTACGAAGTTTTTTTAAATTAAAGAATAATTTTTTTTGTGCAGCAGTTGTTCCTATTTTTACTAGGCTCCAAGATTTCAAAACATATTCTTGAATTGCTGCTCTTATCCACCACATTGCATAAGTTGCAAGACGAAAACCTTTGTCTGGATCATATTTTTTTACAGCTTGCATTAAACCTATATTTCCTTCAGAAATAAGTTCTGTAACCGGTAATCCATATCCTCTATATCCCATCGCAATTTTTGCAACGAGCCTGAGATGACTTGTAACAAGTGTGTGCGCTGCATCTGTATCACCTTCATCACGCCATTTTTTTGCTAGATTGACTTCTTGCTTCTCAGAAAGCATTGGGAATTTTTTTATCTGTTGAAGGTAATGTGAAAGGCTACCTTCAGATGATAATGCTGGTAATGCGTTTTTGTCGGTCATGCTAGTTATATGGCCCTTTTTTCCTATTTATCAATGACTGGTTTTAAAAGAATTAATCAAATTTCTCAAGTAATCTGGCATAAGCGACTGAAAAATAACATTTTTTTCTTCTCGTGGGTGAACGAAACCTAAGGTTTTAGCATGAAGAGCCTGGCCAGGTAATTGCTCGATACACTCTTTTGATGTTTTTGAGAGAGAAGAGACCTTTTTTCTTGGTGATCTTCCATAAACATTATCTCCTATTAGAGGACAGCCATGTTCAGACAAATGAACTCTGATTTGGTGAGTTCTTCCTGTTTCTAATTTACATTCTAAAACACTCGCTACTGCAATATTCTCATGAATTAGTATTTCTTTTGTTTCATAGTTAGTTATTGCTTTCTTGCCTTTTGACGAAGATGAAGACATTTTCTTTCGGTTCATCTCGCTTCTTTTGATAAATGATTGAATTTTTCCCTTGTGTGGTTGCATTTGGCCCCAGCATATAGCTGTGTATAATCTCTCTATACTGTGCTTAGAAAACTGATTAGATAAATGATTAAGAGTAAAATCATTCTTAGCAATTACTACTAGTCCACTTGTATTTTTATCAATACGGTGAACAATACCTGGTCTTTTATTATCTCCGATAAAAGATAATTCTTTACCACAATGGTTTATTATAGCATTAACGAGAGTACCGCTTTTATTTCCAGCTCCTGGATGCATAACTAATCCAGCTGGTTTATTAATTACTATTAAGTCTTCATCTTCGAAAACAATATCTAAAGGTATCTTTTCTCCTTCTAAATAAGTTTCTTTACTTTTTTCGATTTCTATTTGTATTTTGTCATTTAGTGAAATTTTATAATCTGGATCCTCAATCTCTCCATTGACAAGAACCTTACTATTTTTAATAAGATATTTTATCTTTGATCGACTTAATTCGACTAGGTTTTCGCTTAGAAATATATCTAACCTTTTTCCTTGATGCTTCTTGTCGTTGACTTTGTACTGATGTGTCATTATTGGTAAGTTATGAGTCAAAGATTACTTTTATATCTTGTTATTTTTCTGGGTATAATAATCATTATTGGTACCACTGTTGTAATCACAACTATAATTGAAAGATCTTCAAATATCGACTTCTTTTCGTCTTCAAACAAAGATGAAGAAACTTTATTAATTGGTAAATGTGACCTCACAGCTCAAGAAACAAAAGTTGCTTCACTAAGTGATGATAAAATTGCAATTATTTGTAAAAATAGAATTGAAGTTATTGATATAAATAATCAAAAGATTTTAAAAGTTATTAATTATAATTAGCTCTATAAAAATTATGCTCTTCTAATTCTAGAGGTGAGCGTTTAAGTATTAAGTCAGATGCCTTTTCAGCTATCATAACTGTTGCAGCGTTGAGATTTCCTGTAATGATGTTAGGCATAATAGAAGCATCTACGACACGAAGTTTATCAATTCCATAAACTTTTAACTCTTCGTTAACAACGCTTGACTCGTCATTCCCCATTTTACATGTACAAGAAGGATGATAGGCAGTATCTCCTTTATTTCTGATAAACTCATTTATGGATTCTTTACTTTTTTCTTGGATGCCTGGAGAAAGTTCTTTTCCTCTATACTCATCAAATGCCCTCTGATTAAAAATATCTCTGGCGATTTCAATTCCGTCTCTCATTTCATTTAAGTCATGCTCAGTTTGCATATAATTAAATTGAATTGACGGTGCATCACTAGGTTTATTGGATTTAAGTTTAATTTCACCTCTACTTGTAGGCCTCATGGGCCCAACGTGTGCTTGAAATGAGTGACTCGCGGGAGTTTTTCTTCCATGATCTAAAACTAAAGATGGAAAAAAATGATATTGAATGTTTGGATAATCAACTAAATCATTACTTCGAACAAAACCGCCTGTTTCGAGATTAGAGTAAGCCGCGGTTCCAGTTTTAAATAGAAACCACTCAATACCTATAAGAGCCATTTTAAATGGATTATATGAGCTATAGAGTGTAACTGGCTTTTTACATTCGTACTGTAAATATGTTTCTAAATGATCTTGTAGATTCTTTCCAACACCATTGAGGTTATGATGTACTTTAATGTCTAAATTTTTTAATTCTTTCTCAGGACCAATACCAGATAACATTAAAAGCTGTGGTGAGTTAATTGCACCAGCAGATACAATTGTTTCTTCAGTTGCTATAAACTTATAGTTTTTATTTCGATATACACATTCAATACCTTTGGCCAAATTATTTTCAATAATTATATTTTTTACAAAGCAGTTTGTAATTATAGTGAGATTTTCTCTTTTCTTTGCTGGGTTTAAGTAAGTTACGCTTGTGCTTTGTCTTTTGCCCTCAAATATAGTTGTATCCATCAAGCCAAAACCTTCTTGCTTAAAACCGTTCATGTCATTATTTCTTTCGTAACCAGCTTGTTCCGCGGCATTTAAATATACCTTACTTAACTCACTTCCGTTTGATGAGCGTGATAATTTCAAAGGTCCACTTTCATTTCTAAATTTATTATCTAGACCCGAAACTGACTCTGATTTTTTGAAATATGGTAAAACATTGCTATATTTCCATGATGGTAAACCTAATTGTGCCCAATTTTCAAAATCCATTGCATTACCTCTGACATGAACCATACCATTATGTGATGAACTTCCTCCAAGCATTTTACCTCTAGGACAAAACATCTTTCTATTATTCATGAATGGCTCTGGCTCGGTCTCATAAAGGTAATTATATTTTGGATCATGCATCGTATAAAGAAGTGCTGCTGGCATAGAAGTCTTCCATGTATTATCTGAAGGTCCATTTTCAACAAGTAACACTTGTATATCAGGATTTTCAGATAGCCTATTTGCCAATACACATCCTGCAGAACCTGCGCCAATGATGATATAATCAAACGATGATTTCATAACATTAATTTACCAAACAATGCTTTTATAGTACAACATAAGATAGTGCTAAAAAATCTAAATCCAAATTTTGCAATAATTTTATCTACACTTCTTTGGGGTACATGGTGGTATCCACTTAGATTAATGAACGAAATTGCAAATAATAATGCAATTCCACTTTTTTTAAGTTTTAGTTTAGCTGGAATATTTCTGATTGTTCTTTCTTTAAAAGATATAAAAAACATAACTAAACAAAATGTCATTCTTACAATAGTAGCAGCGTCCGCAGGTGCTGCTGCTATGTGCCTTTATAATGAGGGTTTACTCAGAGGTAATGTAGCGAGGATACTAATCTTCTTTTACCTGACTTCTGTTTGGAGCACTCTAATAGAAATATTCTTCATGAAACAAGGATTAACTATCTATCGTGTCTTCTCAATTATTTGTGGTTTTGGTGGTATGTTTGTAATGATGGGAATAGATCAGGGAAACTACTTACCAAGTACACTTGCAGATTTCTTTGGTGTGCTTTCAGGACTTTTATGGTCAGTATGTGCCACATTGATAAGAGTAAATACTGATTTACGCGTTAATTTTGCAACATCTGTATTTATTCTTATGGGAGGAGTGTTCGTTATCTTGGCAGTATTATTGCCTGGTGGTCAAATAATTGAGGGCTTTACATATTCTATTTTCAAAAATTCAATCTTGATAATTCTTGTTTTTGGTTTCCTTTGGATCTTACCTGGATATTGGTTAGTAACTATGGGGCAGGATCAAGTTGATCCTGGAAGGGCAGGTATTTTACTTATGTTTGAAGTACTCATAGGAGTTGTCTCGGCCTACCTTCTTGCCAACGAGGTTATAACAATCAGAGAATTCCTTGGTGCTATTTTAATATTAACAGCACCATTAATTGAACTTTATGCTTCAAAAAATTCATTAAAATCAACAAGTTAAATTAAGATAGTTTAAAATTCAGTAATAGTTTTTTTAACTAGATCAGTATCTGTATATATGTTTCAATTGTTTAATTTTTCTTTTTAAAATTAGGAGTAAAAAATGATTAAAAAATTACAAACATCACTTATCGCTTTAGTGGTTAGTGTATTTGGCTTTTTTTCAGTTCCTCTAAGCACAGCTTCAGCTGCAGATTGCTCAGTTCATATCGGAGATTTCGATTGGGACAGCGCAAATATTCATACTGCAATTGGTGCCTATATTCTCGAAAATGGATATGGATGTGATGTACAGGTTACTAAAGGAAGTACAAATCCAATACTTGCCGCTTTAATTGATAATCAAATAGATATTATTTTTGAGCATTGGACTGATAATAACGTTCAATTAATTGATCCAGAGCTTGAGAGTGGTAATCTTGTTTTTCTAGGTGTCAACACACCAGCATCTGAGCAAGCGTTCTTTGTTGATCGCGCTACATCAGAAAAACACAATATCACTAGTGTGGAAGACCTTGCAAAACCAGAAATTGCAATGTTATTTAAAGATCCAGAGAACCCAGAAAAGGGAAGACTTACAAGTTGTATATCTGGATGGACTTGCTACACAATTAACTTAGTAAAACTTAAAGAATATGGATTAGACGACTTGTATACAAACTTTGATCCAGGTTCTGGTGGAGCCCTTGATGCAGCAATCATGGCAGCTTCAACTAAAAATCAACCAATAGTTACATACTACTGGACTCCTACAAGTTTAATGGGAAAACCAGAAGTTGATTTAGTAAGACTTACAGAACCAGCATATGATGAGTCATGCTGGAGTGACATGATGACAGTTGTTGAGGACATTAAAGCTAATGGCCCTGAAGTGTATAAACCATCATGTGCTTGTGAATACAAAGATATGGCGCTAACCAAACTTGCAACAGGTAAATTTGCAAAAGAGCAGCCAGCTATCATTGATTTTGCAAATGCTTACACAATTCCAACAGCAGTAGTTAACAATATGCTTGCATATTATGTTGATGAGTCTGGAGGAGACATGGAAGCAACAGCAATGCATTATTTGGAGACAGACTCTTCATGGGAGTCTTGGGTACCAGCTGATGTTGCTGCAAAAGTCAAAAAATCTCTTTAATCTTTTTTAAAGAAAAATATTAGTCATGGGAGCCATATGGCTCCCTTGACTGATACAAAAATATTTATGAAAAAAATCCCGCAAAGTGTCTATTACGCAATTTTTACAGGTCTATTTGGTTGGCTACTGGTTGTAAGCTTTAATTCTTCGAAAAGAAAGCCAGATTCTGTTGGTGAATTATTTACCGATTTAAGTTGGTTAAATAACTGGCCAAAGTGGCTTGATACACCATTAATGAAATGGATCAATGATGGATGGAAAGTATTTATTGCTGAATATGGATTAATATTTGATGCAATTGGTTATGGATTATTAAGAGGCTATACAGAACTTAAGCAAATAATTGTTCAAGCTCCATGGCCTGTAGTTATAATCGCGGTTATAGCAATCACATATTTTTCAAGTGGAAGAAAAGTAGGTACTACGGTTTTTGTAGGAATTTGCACTTTCTTTATCGGTTTCCTAAACCCGCGCTTTTGGGACAAAGCGATTGAAACTACTACAATGGTCGTTTTAGGAATAGCAATATGTGTAATAATTGGTATTCCAATTGGAATTGCTATGGCAAGAAATGAAAAAGTAAGAAATGCCATTCTTCCAATATTAGATTTAATGCAAGTAATACCTGCTTTTTGTTACTTAATACCTGGTATTATTCTTTTTGGTTTAGGTGCCATTCCTGCGATTATATCTATTTTTATTTATGCATGCCCACCACTTATAAGACTCACAGATTTAGGCATAAGACTTGTAGATAAAGAAGTTATTGAAGCCGCAGAATCATTTGGAGCAAGTCGTCGGCAAAAACTTTGGGGTGTTCAAATGCCTCTTGCATTGCCGAACATAATGCAGGGCATTAACCAGTGTACAATGATGGCACTGGCGATGGTAGTTATTGCATCGATGATCGGAACACGTGGTTTAGGTGATGAAGTGTTGCTCGGATTGCAACAATTAAATGTTGGTGCTGCAATCGAAGCAGGATTAGCAATAGTTCTTTTAGCAATTGTATTAGATCGAATGACCCAAGCTTACGGTGAGAAGATTCAAGAACGTAACCAGCCTGTAAAAAAGAAGTAATTTAATGTCAAAGATTGAGATTAATAATATCTACAAAATTTTTGGACCTACACCAGGTACAGTTCTTGAGAATGTTAAAGCTGGCGCCACAAAAGAAGAGGTATTGGATCAGACTGGTCATACAGTTGGATTAGATAATGTTTCAATTTCAATTGAAGAAGGCGAGACATTTGTATGTATGGGCTTGTCTGGGTCAGGAAAATCTACTCTTATCAGACATATAAATCGACTCATTGATCCTACAGATGGAGAAGTTTTTGTAAATGGTCAAAATGTTTTGGACCTATCACCTGAGGAACTTTTAGAATTTCGAAAGAAAAATATGAGCATGGTTTTTCAGAGATTTGGTTTGTTCCCACACAAGACTGTCATTGAAAATGTAGCTTACGGACTTGAAATTCAACAAGTCGAGTTGGAGCAAAGAAATAAAACTGCTATGGATCAGATAGATGCTGTCGGACTTTCAGGTTTTGAAGATCAATATCCTAGTCAATTGTCTGGAGGTATGCAACAAAGGGTAGGTCTGGCGAGAGCTTTAGCTACCAATCCAGAAATTTTACTGATGGATGAAGCCTTTAGCGCTCTTGATCCTCTTATAAGAAGTGATATGCAGGGACAACTAATCGAATTGCAGTCCCAACTTAAAAAAACAATTGTATTTATCACTCATGACCTTGATGAGTCTCTAAAGCTTGGTGACCATATTGGTATTTTAAATGGTGGAAGACTGGTTCAAGTTGGGACGCCTGAAGAAATTTTACTTAATCCGGCTGACGATTATGTTTCAAGTTTTGTAGGAGATGTTAATAGAGCTAGAGTTTTAAAAGCAAGAGCAGTAATGACAAAAAAAGATGACACACATAATGGTATGGAAATTGCACATAGAGCGAATGAGAACGATACATTAGAAGAACTTTTGCCAATCATACTTGGAACAAGATCATTAATTGAAGTAGTAGATAACTCGGGCAATCCACTTGGATATATATCCGACCATGAAGCCTCAAGATTATTATCTAAATCTTAAGGATTTATCTTTTCAATATAATTCAAACGACCGATAATTTCATCTCGGTCAATGTAATATCCTTGAAGGTGTCTTTCGCCTGAGTTAGCGTCATATTCTTTCCGACCGTGTAATACTCTCCGGTTATTAAAACTAAATATATCACCAGCCTGCATGCGAAAGTTAATTTCAAACTTTTCATCATGGAGAAGGCTAAAAAGTCTTCTGTACGCAGTGTAGAACTGATCCATTTTTTTAGGATGACAATCCATAACGCCCATGTATGCCACACTAAACCTGATATCATTATAATCATGGTTATGGTCTAATGTGATAATTGGTTTATGCATGACTCTAATTGTATTTGTCGTGTAATCTTGATTAACAAATTTTACAGGAGTATTAAGTAGTATTTCATAATCACTTGAATGATTATTTTTAAGATAGTCAATGACTTTAAATCCATCAACAGCAACTGATTCACCACCAGTAGCATTATTTATTAAACAATGCAGAAATTGATATCCTGGAGCTATTTCATAATAAGGTAGATCGATATGGTTTCTCAGGCCTGCTGCAGTGTATGCCGAATTATTCGGGTTAGGAATATCAATAACTTCAAAAGGTGTTTTAAAAAAAGTTTCACGTATATGACTAATGTTTTTTAAAATATCAAAACCTGAGTTCACATTCGTTGGAGCATTTTTTACAATCGAGATACCCAAAAAATGAAGTTGTTGTAACCACTTCTTCAAGCCTTCATCACCACTGACTATATCACTATAATCTATTTGAATTTCTTCAAACGAGTCTTGCATGGATTTATCCCACATCTTGTATGGTGAAATATAGTCCCGGCTGTGTTTCAGTGTGTAGCAGTTATGTCTTAACCAATCACATCCGTACACACTTTTATGATCTCCTTCACTCCACTCAATTTCAAGATTACCCTCACCAGTAAGAGAATAATTTTTTGGATGTATATTTTCAGATACGGTTAGTAAATTAAAAGTCCTTTCACGAGCTGTTGGATGTACTTCTGATGGACAGTTATCTCTTAACCATAGGAAATTATATTTACTTTGAAATCCATCACTCCAGTCAACTGAGATCGATTTACCATTTTTATTTACAGATTTTATTGAGATGTTCTCGCTCATACTAAAATTTATTAAATGATTTTCCCCAATTAGGAAAATTATTTCTTTGATTCTTATTTAAAGTTTTCATGATTTCAATCAAAAAAATATCTCTTTGCTCTTCAAGATTTTTAATACTGTATTTTCCAGCTTGTTTTTTAGTACCTGAAATCATAGCTTTTTTAAGTTTTGAGTCCAGTTTTGGAGCCTTTAATTTTGTCCAGGGTAACTTCAGGGCAGGACCAAATTGTTCAAGCATGTGTTTCATACCTGTTTCTCCACCTGCGAGATGAAATGTAAGACACACTCCCATAAAGGACCATCTTAATCCTGGTCCATATACTATTGCATCGTCAACTTCTTGTGTAGAAGCTACACCATCTTTTATTATGTGAAGTGCCTCTCTCCATAATGCTTCTTGTAAGCGATCAGATATATATCCTTCAATCTCCTTTTTAACTACTAAGGGCTTCATCCCAATTTTTTCATAAAACTTTTTTGCTTCATTAATTGTTTTTTTCTTTGTCTTTTTTCCTGAGACTAATTCAACAAGCGGTAACAAATAAACAGGATTAAATGGATGCCCTATGCAAACTCTTTCTGGGTATTTGCATAAAGATTGAATTCTTGATGGCAAAAGACCTGAAGAGCTTGAGGCAATGATAATATTTTTTGGTATTAACTGATCTATTTCTTTAAGAAGTTTCTTTTTTAGATTTTCATTTTCGGGAGCATTTTCTTGTACAAATGATGTAGCAGCAAGAGAGTCTTCAAGCTTTGAATAAATTTTTAAATTACTTAGCTTAGCTCTTTTATTTACTCCCAATTTACGAAGACTTTTAAAAGCTGTTCTGGTATTTAGTAATAATTGTTTTCTCGCATTTTCGCTTGGATCATATGCTTTGACAATCAAACCTGAAGCAAGCATTCGAGCAGCCCACCCAGCACCAATAACACCAGCTCCAACTATTGAGACTATTGTTTGTTTTTTCAATTTTTTAGTCCCAGTTCTATTCTCGCTTCTTTAGGGGTCATCACATTAGCACCTAAGTTATTAATAATTGATGTCGCTTTTTCAACAAGAGAACCATTAGATGCATATACTCCTTTTTCAAGATAAAGGTTATCTTCTAGTCCAACTCTTACATGTCCTCCAAGTAATACTGCTTGAGCTACCATAGGCATTTGTAATGCTCCTATACCAAAGGCCGCCCAATTGCTACCTTCGGGTACCATATCGACCATGTTCTTCATTGAAGCGGTACTAGCAGGCGCACCGTAAGGTATCCCCAGACAAATCTGGTATAAGGCTGGTTTATCTAATAATCCTTCCGCGTGCATTTTGTTTGCAAACCACATATGTCCTGTATCAAAAACTTCTAACTCAGGTTTTACTCCTAAATCTTGAATTTTTTTTGCTCCTATTCTTAATTGTTGTGGAGTACCAACATATATCATGTTTCCATCACCAAAATTTAGGGTTCCGCAATCCAAGGAACATATGTCAGGGAGCAACTCTTCAACATGACTGAGTCTCTCAATAGCATTAACGAAATCTGTGTTTGGACCAAATTCAAAAAGATTATCTTCGGGACCAATTTCAATATCACCACCCATACCGCTTGTAAGATTAATGATCACATCTGTGCCACTATCTTTTATTCTGGACACAACTTCCTTATACAGTTCGTTATCTCGAGTACCTTTACCTGTTTCAGGATCTCTAACATGCATGTGGGCAATTGCAGCTCCTGCATTAGCTGCCTCAATCGCGGCAGAAGCAATTTGTTCAGGTGTAACAGGAATATCTGGATGCTTTCCAACTGTATCTCCAGCACCGGTCACAGCACATGAGATGATGACGTTTTTTTTCATAATGTTACTCCTAAAAGTATGGTTAAATAATTATTTTAGTGCAATAATCTTATATTAGAAATTTAGGAAAGAAAGCTTAATGGATAATTTAGAGAAGTTTTATATTAATGGTAAATGGGTGACACCTAAATCATCAGATAAAATGTCGGTTTTGAATCCTGCAACTGAGGATAAAGTAGGTGAGATAGTTTTAGGAAATTCTGAAGATGTAGATCACGCAGTAAGTGCAGCCAAAGCTGCATTTAGTAAATTTTCAATAACACCAAAAAGCTATAGATTAGGGTTGTTAAAAAAAATCAGAGAAATATCTGAGAGAAGACTAGATGATCTTGCAAATGCAATGACTATGGAAATGGGTGCTCCTAAAACAATGGCAAAAGACGTACAGGCGGACGCTGCTACAGGTCACTTAGATGGCTTTATTGAGTCTTTAGAAAAACTAGAGGAAAGAATTACTCTTTCGAATGGTGATATTCTTTTAAAAGAGCCAGTTGGCGTTTGTGGTTTAATTACCCCTTGGAACTGGCCTATTAATCAAATTACACTCAAAGTATTACCAGCTATTGCAACTGGCTGCACATGTATTTTAAAACCTTCTGAACATACGCCTGTTTCAGCCATGGTTTATACTGAAATTCTTGAAGAGGCTGGAGTAGATCCAGGCGTATTTAATTTAGTTCAAGGTACTGGCGAAGTTGTAGGAGTAGCAATGTCAAAGCACCCTGATATTGAAATGATATCTTTCACAGGATCCACGAGAGGTGGAAAATCAGTTACTAAAGAGTCAGCGGAAACAATAAAAAAAGTAACTTTAGAGTTAGGTGGTAAATCGCCAAATCTTGTATTTGCAGATTGTGATCTTCAGCAACGAGTAACTGACAGTGTTAATGAATGCATGTTTAATACTGGTCAATCCTGTGACGCACCAACACGTCTTTTGGTTGAAAAATCTTGCTATGATCAAGTTTTGGAAATAGCAAAAAAAGCTGCTGAAAACGTATCTGTTGATGATCCCAGTAAAGATGGAGATCATATAGGACCACTATTTGACAAGATACAATATGATCGAGTTCAAAATATGATACAGGTTGGCATTGATGAAGGTGCCAGTTTACTTGCTGGAGGACTTGGAAAGCCTGATGGATTTAAAAATGGATGGTATGTAAAGCCAACTATTTTCTCAGATGTGAACAACCAAATGAGAATCGCACAAGAAGAAATTTTTGGTCCTGTATTAGTAATCATACCATTCGAGAATGAAGATGAGGGCATCGCCATCGCTAACGACACTCCTTATGGATTAGCGGCATATCTTCAAACTGGAAATGAAGAACGAGCTGAGCGTGTTTCAAGACAACTTCGAGCTGGAGGTGTTCATGTAAATGGTGGTGGATTTAATTACGGATCGCCGTTTGGAGGTTACAAACAGTCTGGTAATGGAAGAGAAGGTGGAGATATGGGGCTAGAAGATTATCTTGAAACCAAAACACTTCATTATCCCTCTTAATATGCATGGATGAAGAATGTCTTTGGCAGCCAGAGTCTCAAATTAAAAGTAAAACAAATTTTTCTAGCTTTTATGAATATTTAAAAAATCTAAATTTAGATTTTAATGAAAACTATGAAGATTTATGGAAGTGGAGTATTGAAAATAAAGAGAGTTTCTGGCTTAATTTATTTAATTATTTTGATATATCTTACTCTGGTAACTGCGATCCAGTCATTAGTTCAGATGAGTTAATATATAATCAAAAATTCTTTGAAAATATAAAATTAAGCTATGCTGAAAATATTATAAATCATCTTATTGATGAGCCTGTAATTTACATAAATGAAACAGGATATAAAAAAATATTACATAAAAATGAAATTGAGATAAATGTTGCTAGATTATCTCATTATTTAAAGTCAATAGGGGTCAAGTCTGGTGACCGAGTAGCCGCTATTGCTGGTAATACGCCCGAAACTCTAATTTCATTTTTAGCTGTAAATTCTATCGGTGCTATATGGTCTT
>ENA-OSEY01002112-OSEY01002112.1-marine-metagenome-genome-assembly--contig:-NODE-2112-length-13072-cov-3.672259_pt1 | contig 13072 bp, 15 predicted proteins | sample MGYA00248465_ERZ534230 | MGnify/ENA primary metagenome ERZ534230 (study PRJEB26409, sample SAMN06344110) | marine metagenome | isolation source: Sea water from surface | place: Atlantic Ocean:Southern... | reverse complement strand
GTTTGGATTATCAACTTACTCTGCAGCTTGATAAGTTTCGATAAAGCCACCAGATTGACGCTCCCAATATCTGGCATATAAACCTCTCATATTTAATAATTCCTGGTGTGTTCCATTTTCTACTATCTTTCCTTTTTCCATAACTATAATTCTATCCATTTTGCTTAAAGTGGATAGACGGTGTGCAATTGCTAAAACAGTTTTTCCGTCCATTACAAGTTCTAGTGCTTTTTGAATTGATGCCTCTACTTCACTATCTAAGGCACTTGTAGCTTCGTCTAATACAAGTATCGGTGCATCTTTTAGTATTGCTCTAGCTAAAGCAATTCTTTGCTTTTGTCCCCCTGATAATTTTACACCTTGCTCACCTAAATGTGCTTCATACCCCTTACGCCCTTGATGATCTTGAAGATCAAGTATAAAATTATGAGCCTCTGCTTTTTTTGAAGCTTCAACTAAAGTCTTAAAGCTTGCAGAAGATTTACCATACAAAATATTATCTCTTGCTGATCTATTAAATAAAGCTGTTTCTTGAGTAACCATTCCTATCTGTTTACGAAGACTTTCTTGTGTAACATTAGATAAATTTTGATTATCAATTTGTACAATCCCTCTTTCAGGATCGTATAAACGTAATAACAAAGACACTAGTGTAGATTTGCCCGCACCAGATGCACCAACTAGTCCAACTTTTTCTCCTGGATTTATAGAAAGAGAAATATTTTTTACTCCGCCAATGTCTCTATCATATGCAAAGCTAACATCTTGGAAAATCACTTTACCTTTTTTTATTTCTAAAGTTTCTGCATTTTTTTTGTCTTCTAAATCATATGGTTTTGATAATGTTCTGACACCATCTTCAATCTCTCCAAAATTTGAATAAATTGTCATTAAAACATAACTGACCCAACCAATCATTTGGGAAAGTCTTAATGAAATGGCACCAGCTGCTGCTATATCTCCGGCACTTACTTGACCTGTACTCCAAAACCAAAGGCTACCTCCTACCATTATAACTGGTAAAATTCCTGCTAAACCATTTAGACAAAATCTAAACCATGCAGCAACCTCTCCATATTTAATTGAACTATGACGAAAACCAGCCATAGCCTTTAACGCTTCACTATCTTCATGATGATTATGAGCGAAAAGTTTAACAGTTTTTATATTTGTAACAGTATCTACAATTTGGCCAGTAACCATTGCTCTTGAACTAGCTCTATTCCCAGATCTTGACCTAATAATTGGCATAAAATATCTAATAAGGAAAAAATAACAAACCAGCCAAAATAATAATGCAAATGTTAGTGTAATATTCACAGATGTCAGCATAAGTGCGGCGCCAATCACCGAGGCAAGTGCAAAAAGTACCGTCTGTAAAATCTCAATAACTACATCAGTGACTGCTCTGGCAGTCTGCATTTCTTTTTGAGCGATCCGGCCTGCAAAATCATTCTCAAAAAATAGAATTGAATGACCTATACACCATCTATGAATTCTAGATAAAACAAGATTAAATATATTTGGAGACACAATGACTGATTGCATGTATGAAGAAGAACCAAAAATTATTGGACGGATTAATAGAAAAAAAAGTAATCCTGCAGAAAACAATAAAATATTATTGCTTAGTGGGTCTTCAATAGTTGAATTTAAAGCAGCGTCAATTAAAAGACCTAACAATAAAACTGCTGATACCTCAGTAATTCCTGTTAAAATTGATAAAAAACCAGAAAGAGAAAGTATTTTAAAACTACCCGATAAAGACCATAATAGGAAACCAAATGTATTTGGGGGGGGTGGACCTTTAGCGGGTTCTACATGATTTATCCAATTAAAAGGTTTCATAGATATTGCCTAATTTGATAGTTGATACCATATCATATAATACTATTATCAAATTGTTTTAGATCTTAATATTTAAAAAGAAGATAAATAAATATGTGTGGGATAATTGGTCTTTTTCTAAAAGATGATAAATTAAATTGTAATTTAGGGTCAATGCTATCAAGTATGTTAAATACTATGTCTGATAGAGGACCTGATAGTTCTGGACTTGCAATATATAATTGTAGAGAAATAGATAAAATTAAATTGACTTTAAGGTCTGAAAATCATCAAGAAGATTTTAAAGAAATACGAAAAGGGCTACTTCAAAAGCTCAAATTAAAGTTTTCTCTAAGAGAGCATTTCAATCATATCGTATTAACAGTAAATAAAAAAGATGTTGATAAAGTAGAAAGTTTTTTAAAAAAATCTTTCTCCAATCTATCTCTTATGAGTTCCGGTGAAAATATTGAAATATTTAAAGAAGTAGGATTACCAAAAAATGTAATTCAAAAATTTGGAATAAATGAAATGGATGGCACTCATGGCATAGGTCATACCAGAATGGCTACAGAAAGTGCAGTAACAACTTTGGGAGCTCATCCATTTAGTACTGGCCCAGACCAGTGCCTCGTTCATAATGGGTCATTATCAAACCACAATCAACTTAGACAAAAACTAATTAGTGAAGGTATGGAAATAAATACAGAAAACGATACAGAGGTTGCAGCGAGTTACTTAAGTTTACAAATAAAAAAAGGTAAAACATTAGAACAATCCTTGGAGTTAGCTTTATCAGATTTAGATGGATTTTACACCTTCCTAGTAGGTACTAAAGACGGTTTTGGAGTATTAAGAGATCCAATATCTTGTAAACCTGCCGTTATGGCAGAAAATGACTATTATGTTGCTTTTGGTTCTGAATACAGAGCATTCGCAAATTTACCAGAGATTAATCATGCTAAGATTTGGGAACCAGAACCCGCAACTGTTTATTTTTGGAAACACTAAATGAATAAATTAGATCTTGAAAAAATAACCCTTAGAGAGCTGAATACAAAATTGCAAATGTCCAGGAGCACTGAAACCTGGTTGATATCAAACCCTAAAGGTGCGCATGCTTTAGCAGTTGGGTTAGATTGTTCAATAAAAGTCAAAATTGAAGGATCTACGGGTTATTATTGTGCTGGGATGAATAAAAAAGCATTTATAGAAGTTAGTGGATCCGTTGGTCCAGGAGCTGCAGAAAACATGATGTCTGGCAAATTAATTGTTCATGGAAATGCTAGCCAATATGCAGGAGCTACTGGTCATGGTGGTACTTTATTAATTAAAGGAAATGCATCGTCACGATGTGGTATATCCATGAAAGGCATTGATATAGTTGTTAAAGGTGATATTGGTCACATGTCTGCATTTATGGCTCAATCGGGAAAACTTATAGTGTGCGGAGATGTTGGAGATTCATTAGGAGATAGTATTTATGAAGCACAAATATTTGTAAGAGGATCTGTAAAATCCCTAGGGGCTGATTGTGTAGAGAAAGAAATGTCCAAAAAACATTCAGAAATTCTAGAAAAGTTACTTAATGACGCAAAATTAAACTTTAAACCTAGTAAATTTAGAAGATATGGATCAGCACGAAAACTTTATAATTTTGATATAGCCAATGCTGAAGAGTATTAAAAAAAGACAAATCAATGACAAAAAAAAATAAAAAATTAAAAACCAATAGTGTTAGTACACTACCAATTTTTTCACAAACGTTCACTCCTGAAGTGAATGCCGAGATTAGAAGGGCTGCAACTACAGGTATTTATGATATAAGAGGTGGAGGATCAAAAAGAAGGGTTCCTCATTTTGATGATCTTCTTTTTTTGGGTGCTTCGATGTCTAGATACCCACTAGAGGGTTATCGAGAAAAATGTGAAACAGCATTAAAATTAGGAACAAGAAATGCAGAAAATCCATTAGAAATTGATATACCAATTACTATTGCAGGCATGAGCTTTGGAGCTTTATCAGCACAGGCAAAAGAGGCTTTAGGACGAGGTGCTTCATTGGCCGGAACATCAACTACTACTGGAGATGGAGGTATGACAAAAGAAGAAAGAAAGCACTCCAGAAAACTTATTTATCAGTATCTCCCGTCCAGATATGGTATGAATCCAGATGATCTAAAGAAAGCAGATGCAATTGAAATTGTAGTTGGCCAAGGAGCAAAACCTGGTGGAGGGGGAATGCTTCTAGGTCAAAAAATAAATGATAGAGTTGCAAAAATGAGGACATTACCACGTGGTATTGATCAAAGATCAGCATGTAGACATCCAGATTGGACAGGTCCTGACGATTTAGAAATTAAAATTATTGAATTAAGAGAAATAACACAATGGAAAATTCCTATTTTTGTGAAAATTGGAGCTACCAGACCTTTTTATGATACTTCACTAGCAATAAAAGCAGGGGCAGACGCCATTGTGATTGATGGCATGCAGGGTGGAACTGCTGCTACACAAGATATATTTATTGAACATGTCGGGATACCCACCCTAGCCTGCATTCGTTCTTCTGTCGATGCTCTTCAAGAGCAAAAACTTCATAGGGAAGTCCAATTAATTGTTTCTGGTGGGATAAGAAATGGAGCAGATGTTGCAAAAGCTTTAGCATTAGGTGCTGATGCAGTTTCAATTGGTACTGCAGCACTTATAGCACTAGGAGATAATGATCCTAAATGGCAAAGAGATTATGAAAAACTAGGGACAACTGCGGGTGCGTTTGATGACTGGCATGAAGGCAATGATCCTGCCGGTATTACTACCCAAGATCCTAAATTGTCAAAAAGACTTAACCCTAAAGAAGCTGGAAAACGCCTTTCAAATTATTTGAAAGTAATTACACTTGAAGCGCAAACTTTAGCAAGAGCTTGTGGTAAAAGTCATTTAAGAAACCTTGAACCTGAAGATCTTTGTGCTTTAACAGTGGAGTCTGCAGCAATGGCACGTGTCCCTTTAGCAGGAACAACTTGGATACCAGGTTCATAGATGAAGGATTTGAATCGAATATATTAATTATAAATTATTATAATTATTTAATGGAATGTTTTAATTCAATTTAATAATTATAATTCAGAGTTAAAATAGTGGTAATGTTATTGTCTTTAAATACTATGGGACTTTTGGCAACCTGCCCTATTAATTTTTTATAAATGAGATTTGCAGTTAAACTAAACTTATCATTTATTTTATAAATCCCTATTACATTTGCTGAAATATCTTTTATGCCATCACTTAAACTATATATTGAATATCCAGAAGAACTACTTTCGTTATTGTCAATCCCAAAATAATTATTCAAGTATGTGTTGTCAGCATAAGTGAATGAAATCGAAGGAATAATAAATGTGTTCAATCCAATAATAGGAAATCCACTCCCTAATGATGTTTTTAAATAATAACCTTTATGACCTTTTTGAAAAATATCATACGCAAGTTCTGAAGAAATAGAATAGTACTTACTCTTATATTTTGCTTCAACTTTAGGTTCCAAAGTCCAATTAATTTTATTCAATCCAGATAAATTAATATCTTGCTTAGGATCTCTTCCAAGATTTAAACCAACGCCATAATTTAACAACCAGTTTTCATTATTAAAAAAATTAATCTTAACACCGCTTACAGGGTTAAATGATAATTTATTGTACTTAAAATTTATAAATGGGATAGTTCTACTTATAGAATTTTCTGATCCTTCATAGTTAGGTGTACTTATAATTCCAAGGCCTATGTTCAAGTCATAATTTCTAATTTCATTTAAGGTAATATTTTCTTTTATATCTTCAGCACTCAAAGAAGAAATCATAAGAAAAAATAATATAAATGTAGTTTTTAAATTTTTGATTAAACTAAATAGGAACATATCCAAGAATTATAATCTTTTTTAAATTTCAAATAATAAATTATATCATAATTAATTTTTATTAATTAGTGAACACGTCTTCTTCTTTTATTTTTGGAAGTATCCTTTACTCTGGAACTATCAGATTTAGATGAAAATTTACCAAAACAGTCCTCAATCATATCCAAACTTATTTCTCTTAAAGTTAGATTTTCAGATAAGGATTTTTTCATTTCTCTAATATGTAATGGAGTAGTTCCACAACAACCTCCTATTATACTAGCACCTAAATCTCTTGCATAGCATGCGTATTTAGCCATAATTTCAGGAGTGCCATCATAAACAATTTTACCTCCTTTAAATTTAGGTATACCCGCATTACCTTTAGCAATTATCTTAATGTCTTTATTTATGAAGCTTTTAATTGTCCTAAGCAGATCTGAAGAACCTACCCCACAATTAGCTCCAAAAGCTATAGGTTTATGATCTAGTTTTAATATTAAATTTTTAAACTCTAAAGGGGTTATACCCATCATTGTCCTGCCAGAAGTATCAAAACTCATTGTCCCACACCATTCCATATTAAGACTTTTTGCAGCATCCACAGCTGCTTTGAATTCATCAAAATGCGACATTGTTTCAATCCAAAGGATATCTGCTCCGCCATCTTTAAGGCCTTCAGACTGCTCTTTGAAAATATTAGTTGCTTCATTATATGTCATTGAGCCTATTGGTTCAATCATTTCACCTGTAGGGCCTATAGATCCTGCAAGTACAATGGGCCTATTATAGTTACTTATTATTTCTTTACCAATTTCAGCTGATTTTTTTGAAAGCATGTAAGAATTTTTTTCTTGGCCATGTAGTTTTAATCTGGCTGAATTTGAGCCAAATGAATTAGTTAAAATTAAATCACTACCCTCGTCTAAAAAACTTTTATATAGTTGCTTTACTTTTTCTGGATATTCTATATTCCATAGCTCGGGTGCGTCACCTGATGTTAGGCCCATTTTAAATAATTCTGTACCTGTTCCACCATCTGCTAATATCCAATCGTTTTCTTTTAACATCTTGGAAAGTAGGTTATCTGACATTTTTTTACCTAAACCATTTAAGTGTCTTCATACTTCAAAAACTAAAAAACAATAATATATTAACAATTAACATGCCAAATCCAAATGAAACCAACTATAAATTACTAATGTAAATTTTATTAGTAAAATTATATCAAATAAAGAGAGTTAATTACTATGGACTATGGGATACTATTTCTGCCTGCTGCTTTATTTCCTGCAATTCCACTGATGATGATAAATTATGCTAACAGATATAGTTCATTATCTGCACTAATCAGAAGAATTCATGATGATCTAGTAGCAAATCGCAAATCAAAAGGAGAAATATACGTTCAAAGATATCTTGAACAAATCCAAATTTTAAAAAGAAGACTTTATTTAAATAGAACCTTTCAAACATTAGGAGCGGTAAGCTTTTTTGTTAATCTGTTAGCCATATTTTTTGGACTACAATTAATTACTGACGTACCCGATCCAAATATAGTTAATATATTTATTTCTTTTTTTATTTCAGCTTTATTAATTTTTTCAATATCAATAGCACTCTTCATTTTTGAACTTCAATTATCAGTTAAAGCATTAAATAAACACCTAGAAGACTTAGAAGAAACATGATAATCCAATAACAAACATAATTTTTTTAGTTAACATTATTTTGGTACTTAGATGATAAAACCAACAAGAAAAGCACCAAATTTGGTATTACCAACTGTATACCATGGTGAATTTAATTTATTCAATGAAGATCCCAAAAATTTCACTATGGTTGTATTTATACGAGGATTACATTGTCCACTTTGCATTAATTATCTCAAAGAGCTTACTACTTTTCTTCCAACATTAAATGATCTTGGAGTAGATTACATAATTAGTTCCGCAGATGACAAAACTCGTGCAACACAAATGTTGCAGAAAGTTGGATCAACAGAATTAAGGTTTGCTTATAACCTTGATATCGAAAAAGCGAAAGAATGGGATTTATATATATCTAAAGGAAGAGGGAAAACATCAATTGGTGTTGAAGAATTAGATTATTTTCCTGAACCAGGCCTATTTTTAGTTAAACCGGATAAAACAATTTTTTCTGCATACATACAGTCTATGCCGTTTGCTCGGCCACAAATCAAAGATGTAGTAAATTCTTTAAACTTTATTATTGAAAAAAAATATCCTGCTAGGGGAAATATTAATTAAAATTAGCATTAAAAAATTGAATAAAATTAAAATTATGAATGATTTATATTTAACCACTATTTTTGCTTCGCTGTTTACATTTATATATCTTTTTCTTTCATTTAGAGTTGGATATTTTAGGGGTAGTCCAGTTTTGAAACTTATTTTTAAAATGAATGAAAAAATCAATGAAAAAAAGTTAAATCGTAATGTTCGATCACATGGTAATTTTTCAGAATATGTACCTATCTTTTTAATACTGCTTTTAATATTAGAAATTAAGAATGGGACACCTTTTTTATATCTATTAACTACATGTTTTATATTTTTATATGGCAGAATAGCGCATGCTATTTGTTTTTCTTTTTTTGAATTTAATCCCTTTCTTAGAATTTCAGGTATGCTTTGAACATATCTTGGATTAGGCATATTAAGTTTCTTATTAATTTATCAATTATCTTAAATCATTATTAATTATTTATAATTTATTAAAGACAATTCTTAACTAAAATAAGGAGAGAATTTGGAAAATCTTCGTGGTATTTTTTTTATGACAGTTGCGATGGCTAGTTTTGCATTAGAAGACCTTATAATAAAAATTTTATCAAAAGATATGCCAGTTTCCCAAATTCTAATATCTGTAGGGATAGTTTCCGTTTGTCTATTGATTATTATTGGTAAAATACAAAAAATTCCAATTATAAGGTCTAAAGACATTCAAAATCCTTTAATATTTTTTCGCACTATATCAGATATGTTAGGAGCAATTTTTATAGTATACGCAATATCTTTAATTTCTTTATCAACTGTTTCTTCCTTTTTGCAAGCTATACCTTTGCTAGTAACCGCTGGTTCTGCAATTTTTTTTAAAGAAAAAGTAGGGTGGCGTCGTTGGTCAGCAATTATAGTGGGTTTTTGTGGAGTAATTTTAATACTTAAACCAGGAATGAATAGTTTTCAAAGTTATTCAATACTGGCTTTTATAGGCATATTTTTCTTAGGATTAAGAGATCTTATCACAAGAAATGTTAAAAGTGATATATCATCCTTATCAATCTCAATATATGCCTTTTTGGCAACAACCATAGGAGGGGTGCTATTAATACCAATCAGTAACTCTTTTGTAGTATTATCATCTTTGCAGTTATATTTAATATTATTAAGTGCAGTTATAGCAAGCTTTTCGTATTTTATGCTCGTCCTGGCAACTAGAAAAGGTGACGTTTCTGTTATATCTCCCTTTCGTTATACTAGGCTACTTTTTGCTCTAATCTTAGCTGTTTTTATTTTAGGAGAAAGACCAGATATTTATACTTTAGTAGGAGCTACAATTATAATTTTGTCAGGTTGTTATACTTTTTGGAGAGAATATTTAATTAAAAAAAATAAAATATATAAATAAGAAATCAGTAAGATGAAATAATCACTTTTTTTAAATATGTGTGCTTTATGTGGGTAAAGTATTTGGATAATTAAGAGTTGTAATTCTTTAATATTATAATTCCATTATTTTCTACAAAATTATAGTGACTATAAAATTGATCAGAACAATAATTACAAAGATAAATTCTGTGTATTGCTCCGCTTATAGAAGGACCAGTTGCACCAATTAATTTACCAGATTCTAACAAAAAATACCTACCAAAATAGCAGATTGTACGCCAAAAACTGCGGCAGTATAAGTTTAAGACAAGCTAAAATGATATACAGTGCAAAAAGAGGAATATCTAATATTTAGAGTCTTACTTTTCTGCAAGTACATTCGCCAGAGTAAGTATTCTAATTAATTTTTTACTTTTAAAGTCATATAGATCCCATCACTTCTCCTTGTGATGTTGATGTTACTTTACTACCGGTATCATCACCAGCACTAGCTCTCATTTTTTCCAATACTTTATCTGCAGTATCTTTATTTGGCCAAATTGTTACAGTTCTACCTGTCGTATCACTTGTTTTGATATAATAAAAATTTAAAGCTCCAACACTTTTAAACATTGGTAAATATTTTTCTTCTAATAATTTTTGGTGTTCTTCAGTCCACTCTTCAAAAGACCAATCTGTAGTAGTTGCATACATTTTTACCTCCTAAATAAATTCCTATAAATTGAGCTTAATGCATAAATAATAATTGTTAAGATTTACTTTACGTAACAGAATTTTTTAATTTTTTTATTGCTATAGTTATTTTCAAAAGCATAAATTATTATATAACTATAAATCTTAACTTTTAAATTTTAGAAATGTCATGAGTTTGATTAACAAATCTTTTATAAATAAATATAAAAAAGAAGGTTTCTGCTATGGAATACCCATTTTTTCTAAAAGTGAAACAAAAAGTATAAGGTCAGAGATTGAAGCTTTAGAAAAAAAATTCAAAAATGGTATTTCCAATAAAAAGCTAGACCAATTTTTCAGGGTAAATGGACATTTCGTAATTCCCTTATTAGCTAATTTATCTAGAACTTCCAAAATTCTTGACTATATAGAGCTTTTACTAGGTTCCAATATCCTAGTATGGTCAGTAGAACTCTTTATAAAGGAACCTGGTTCATCTAAGATTGTGTCCTGGCATCAAGACCTCACATATTGGGGTATGGGAGAAACTGATAAGGAGGTTACTGCATGGATAGCTCTAAGTAATGTAAATATTGAATCAGGTTGCATGAGATTTATACCTGAAAGTCATAATAAAAAAATTCTTAAGCATGAAGATACATTCGATAAAGATAATCTATTATCTAGAGGTCAAGAAATTGGAGGGGTTAACGAGGAAGATGCGATTTATGCACCCCTGAAACCTGGTGAAATGTCCTTGCATCATGGGAAATGTTTACATGCTTCGGGTAAGAATAATTCAAAAGATAGGCGTATTGGTTTAGCTATAAGATATGTTACGCCTGATGTTAGAAATAAAGAAAATGGCCATGATTTTGCTATGCTAGTAAGAGGTTTTGATGATATAGGTGGTTGGTTTAATTTTGCTGGTCCCAGAGGTTTATTTAATAAAAAAGACTTAAATTTTTATAATTATGTTTTAAAATATCAATCAAAAGTGTTAATGGCTGGCGCTAATAAAAATGAAGGTATGTATAAAGCTGATATGTAAAACTTAAGCTAATCATTAAGTACAAACAAAAAGATTAATTATTTTTTAATAAAATTAATTTAACATAAATTATAATTTTACTCCAAAATAAAAAAAGAAAATTAAATGAATATAAAGGGAGGACTTTTCATTGCATTTGGGATGCTGATACTAGCCATTGGTGATAATTATATCCGTTTTCTAACTGATCAAGTTGGACTTTGGCAATTTCATCTAATTAGAAGTTTAATTGCAATACCACTACTTATATTATTTTCTATATATAAAAATTGGTTAATAATTTTTCCTAAAAATTTTAAACTTGTTTTTTATAGAACAGCTTTAATGGTAATTGCCATGTTAATATACTTTGGATGTTTAGCTTTTTTTCCAATCTCACAAGTTGCTGCAGGACTTTTTACTTCTCCTTTTTTTGTAATTTTATTTTCTAATATTTTTTATAAAGAAAAATTTAACCTCATAAAAATTTTATCAATTTTTATAGGAAGCATAGGTGTATTTATGGTACTGAATATAAATATTGATGATTTCACATATGGAACACTGATACCAATATTTGCAGGAGCTTTTTATGCACTTTCATCAATAACAACTAGAAAGTGGTGTATGGACGAAGATTCTAGATCACTTATGTTCATGTTCTTTTTAGGAATTGGTCTTTCATCTTTTATTGTAATTATTATACTAGAATTTAATTCATTCTTTTCATTAGTTCCAATCTCAAAATCTTTTATATCTTTAGGGTTAACTTCAGTTGATACTGAATCTTTATTAATAATTTTATTTCATGCTTTAATATCAGTTATAGGTGGTATTTTTATTACCTATGGGTATCAAACAGGAGAAACAAGTTTTGTTGCTATTTTTGAATATTCATTCCTTTTTTTTGCTACCGCTTGGGGTGTTTTGTTTTTATCAGATTTTATTTCAACCTATATAATTTCTGGAATGGTACTTATTCTTTTATCTGGAATCTTGGTTTCACTTAAAGAGAAAAATATTCAAAATTAACTTTATTTTATAACAAAGAGATTTATCTTTTTATTAATCAAAAAATGCTTTCTTAATAAAGAATTTTTTTTATCGCAAAATTTTAACAGTTTTAAAATGTTAGTTTAACAAAACTTAAAAGTATACAAACATAAAATTATATTGAATTTAGTTTTATTTTTTTACAGACGTTTTTAACTTTGCATGAGATTTAGTCATCAAAACAATACCATTATTTTTATTTTTTAAATCACACAAATTATAAACTTTATCAAATATTTTTTCTTTTTGTTTATCATCAGCAACAATTGTTACAATTGCTGCTTCGCCAAAGGTACCAAATTGTTTGTTATCAAAAAGATCATCAGATCTACCAGCTGCATTTAATATTTGTAAAACTCCTGGCGAACTATTCATTTCCTCAAGAATTTTTTGACCATAATTTTTTTCAACAAGTGCTATTATTTCAACTGTCATAATTATCTCTTTATTTTATATTTTCAAGAACAGCATCTGGAATATAGGTTGCTACTTTATCTAGCTCTGACATATACATTATTCCCTTTCCTGGTTTATCTAAATCACCAGCTAGATACATGGCTTCAAATACTATTTCAGATTGTTCTTCTGAAACTATAACTCTTATAATTTCTTTTTGTTCATCAATAGTAACTCCTAGTAATCCTAATTTTTCTCTTATACCAGTTCCACGTGCATAGTTGATAGTAGCACCTTGTGCCCCGCTATTTTTAGCAGCTTCTAAAACTTTTTCAGCTGATCCCATTTCAACAATGCAAGTAATAAGGCATGCATTAGTAAGATAAGTTATGTTACGTTCACTCATTTTAAAGCTCCTTTTCGGTAACAAGGTTTGGATCAATTGAATTTTCGTAGTCCTCGTTTTGTGAAAATTTATTTTTTATTTGTATAATTATCCCCATTGTAAGTACCGCAATAATTGGGCAAATACTTGCCAATGACAAAATTCCAAAACCTTCAATTGCTG
>ENA-OSEY01002111-OSEY01002111.1-marine-metagenome-genome-assembly--contig:-NODE-2111-length-13074-cov-2.955759_pt1 | contig 13074 bp, 9 predicted proteins | sample MGYA00248465_ERZ534230 | MGnify/ENA primary metagenome ERZ534230 (study PRJEB26409, sample SAMN06344110) | marine metagenome | isolation source: Sea water from surface | place: Atlantic Ocean:Southern... | reverse complement strand
TTAATAAAACCGCTCTAGAAAAAGGTATTAAACGACCTTCTGTTGATAGTAATGAAATAAATTTTAATAAAATTGGAGTAGTAGGAGCTGGAATGATGGGGGCTGGAATTGCATATGCAGCCGCACTTAATGGAATGAAAGTTATATTAATTGATAAAGAAATTGAATTTGCTAATAAAGGAATAAATAATATAGATCAATTATTATCATCTGGTTTAAAAAGAGGAAAAATAACTGAAGAAAAGAAAAAAGAAGTTTTAGGGAGAATTACTCCTTCTCATTCCTATGAAGATTTAAATAATGTGAATTTGGTTATAGAAGCAGTTTTTGAGAATATAGAAGTTAAAGATAAAGTATTAAACCAGATACAAAATAATGTAAGTCAGGAAACTATTATTGCTTCTAATACTTCAACTCTTCCTATTTCAGAATTAGCAAAATCAGTAACTAAAGAAGAAAATTTTATTGGTATCCATTTTTTCAGTCCAGTTCACAAGATGAATTTAGTCGAAATCATAAAAGGTAAAAATACTAATGAGAAATCTATTGCTAGTGCTTTTGACTTTGTAAGAAAAATCAAAAAAACTCCAATCATAGTTAATGATGCAAGAGGTTTTTATGCAAATAGATGTATAATTCCTTATATAAATGAAGGTTTACTTATGATTAAGGAGGGGATACTCCCTCAAATCATTGAAAATGCAGCTTTGCAGTTAGGTATGCCATTAGGTCCATTACAACTTATTGACGAAGTTTCAATTGAATTAGCAATAAATATTGCCGAACAAACAAAAAAAGCAATAGGTACCAATAAACTGATGGAAGAAATTGGAATTGTTTTATCAACTATGGACAAAGCTAAAAGGCTTGGAAAAAAAACAAATGCTGGTTTTTATAATTACGATGAAAAAGGTAAGAGAAATGGTTTCTGGGAAGAGTTAAAAAATAACTTTGAAATACTTAAGGTTCAGCCGGATATAAATGTAGTAAAAGATCGCTTAGCACTAATACAATGTTTAGAAGCAACTAGAGCGTTAGAATCAGAAGTTCTACTTGATATAAGAGAAGGGGATGTAGGTGCAATTTTAGGGTGGGGATGCATACCTTGGGCAGGAGGTCCTTTTAGCTGGATGGATTTAAAAGGTGCATCTTGGGTTAATAAAAAATGTGAAGAATTTTCAATTAAATACGGTGATAGATTTTCTGCTGGTACCTTGATAAAAAAACTTGCAAAAGAAAACCTTACTTTTTACGAACACTGCTAAAAGTTTTCTATAAACTATAATTATATTAATTTAGCTATGTTATTTTAATATAGTTGTTTTAACGTAAATTTCGTTGTAAATAATTAGAAGATTTGAAAGGAAAATTTTTATGGATAATCTTATGCAGCCATTTTCTTTAAGAGTATCTGAGATAATTGATCATGCTGCGAGATATCATCCAAACAGAAAAATAATCAGTAGGAATATAGAAGGCCCTATAACTGAAACAAGTTGGATTAAGATTCATCATAATTCAAAAAGATTATCCAAAGCACTTATAAAATTAGGTATAAGAAAAGGTGATAGAATTGGAGTTATGGCATGGAATACCGCGCGTCATTTAGAAATATGGTATGGTGTTCCTGGTTCCGGGGCTATAAACCATACTTTAAATCCCAGACTTTTTTCAAAGCAATTATCATTCATTATCAATCATGCAGAAGATAAATTTCTTATAATTGATAACGACATGTTACCAATTATAGAAAAAATACTTCCGCACTGTAAAACAGTTGAGAAAGTAATTGTGATATCTAACAAAGAACAGATACCCAAATCTGTAATTCCTGATCTAATTTGCTATGAAGAAATATTGAAAGAGCAAGATGGAGATTTTGACTGGATAAGAGGTGATGAAAAAGATGCTTGTGGAATTTGTTACACGTCTGGAACTACTGGTAATCCGAAAGGCGTAGTTTATACACATAGGTCAAATGTCTTACATGCGATGACATCCGCGTCCCCAGATATGCTTAACTTATCTTCAAGAGATAGAGTAATGCCAGTAGTTCCATTATTCCATGCTAATGGCTGGTCAATTGGATATACAGCACCACTTGTAGGAGCATCAATGGTAATGCCTGGAAAAGAAATGACACCTGAAGCTTTGTATGAGATGCTTGAAAAAGGTGTTACAGTTACAGCAGCTGTTCCAACAATATGGTTGTTGCTATTAAATTATTTAAAGGCTAATCAATTAAAATTATCAACACTACAGAGGGTTATAATTGGCGGATCATCTTGTCCTAGAGCAGTAATTGAAACTTTCCAAAAAGATTTTGGTGTTCAAGTGCTTCATGCCTGGGGAATGACAGAGATGTCTCCTTTAGGAACGATATGCTCTTTTAAACCTGAAATATTAGAATTAAATGAAAAAGATAGAATTTCCATTCAAGAAACAACTGGTCACCCACCTTTCAGTGTAGAATTAAAAATTACGGACGATGATGGTAATAAGTTACCAAATGATGGTAAAACCCAAGGTAAATTATGGTCACGTGGAGCAGCAGTAGTTCAAAAGTATTTAAAAACAGAACAGGAAACAGTGGATAAATTTGGTTGGTTTGATACTGGAGATGTCGCAACCATAGATAAAAACGGATATATGAGAATAACCGATAGATCAAAAGATATTATTAAATCTGGAGGAGAGTGGATTTCCTCAATTGATCTTGAAAATGCAGCTGTTGGACATCCTGAAATCGTTGAAGCTGCCGCTATTGGTATTAAACATCCAAAATGGGATGAAAGACCTATCCTCGTAGTAGTAAGTAAGAAAAATTCTAAAATCTCAAAAGAAGAAATTTTTGAATTTATGAAATCTTATGTAGCAAAATGGCAAATTCCAGATGACATAATTTTTGTGGATGAAATTCCTCATACCGCTACTGGAAAAATATCAAAAATTGATCTCAGAAAGATTTTAGAAGAAAAACATTATGTACACCCTGATCTTGATTAATTCTCGTAAATGACTGCAATAAAAAAATTTAGCAGGCTAGAGGCAAAAGCAGTCTGGAAGGAAAATGACGATACACCCCCAAGATCAGTAATAATCTCCTTTGGAAAATCATCGATAATTATATCTAATGAAAATGCATTTCCTTTGGATCACTGGAGTTTTAATACAATCGTAATGATTTCAAAAAGTAAAGAAAATACAATTTTTAGCCAAGGATCTAATAGGAGTGAAAAACTTATCATTGAAGATATTGAGATGATAAATGCCATAATTCTGATTTGTAATTTAAAAACTCAAACTAATTGGTCTACACTTAAATTTAGAAAATTTTTTAAATTCTTATTTTTTTGCTTTTTATTATTCATTTTTCTTTATTTTCCAAATTTTGTTAGAGAAATTATTTTTAAGGTAACAGATCCTAAAAATGAAATTATTTTCTATGACAATACCTTAAACGAATTCTTATACCCTAGTAAAATTTGTAATAAAAATGTTAGTATCAATAATTTTGAAAAAAAACTTAATCAATTTTTTATAATAGATAATTTTATAGAAATAATAGTTGTAAAGTATGGAGTAGACAAACCACTATTCCTACCCGGTGGTAAAATAATTATACCATTCAGTTGGTTGCAAACTGAAAAATCATACCATAATTTCAAAAAAATGTTTCAAGTTGCAATCCATGCATACGAGAAAAGATATATTTTCAAAAATTTTATAAAAAATCAAAGTTTTAAAACAATTTTATCTTTTATCTTTAAATTAAATAATTCTTTTGATTTAAATTTTAATGATTATTACTGGAATAATTTTATTGAAAAAAAATTAGATGACAAAAATCTGTTAATTACAGATGATGAATGGATAAATTTTAAGAACATATGTTATAATTAATTATCACTTCACTTCTTTAAACCCATTTTTTGTTAAACAAAAAACTCTATCCATTTTTTTTATAAGATCTAAATTGTGTGTAGCAACTAGTGCTGATACATTTTTTCTTTTAACCAAATCAGTTAATAATTTGAACACTAGTTGAGAATTTTCATTATCTAAATTTCCTGTAGGCTCATCAGCTAAAAGAAGATACGGGTCATTTGCAATAGCTCTGCAAATTGCAACTCTTTGTTTTTCACCACCAGATAATTGTAATGGTCTATTATATAGTCGATTTTTCAAGCCAACATTTATTAAAAGCTTTTTTGCATAATCCAATGCATCAGGAAAATTATACCCTTTAATTATTCTGGATAATGCAACATTTTCAATTGCGTTGAACTCGTTAATCAAATTACTAGATTGAAATACAAATCCTAAATAGTTTCTTCTTATATTATTTCTCATTTCAATAGTTAATGATTTTGTGTTTTTATTAAGTATTCTAACTTCTCCACAAGAAGGTAAATCAAGCAACCCACAAATATTTAATAATGAAGTTTTTCCAGTTCCAGAAGGCGCTATAATACCTATCAGTTCTGATTTTTTAATGTTTAAATTGATATTTTTAAAAATCACTAATTTATCAGAACTACTTTCATTATATATTTTTGATATTCCTTTTAACTCTAAAACAAAACCTTTACTCATGTCGTAAAGCCTCTACAGGATCAAGTCTTGCAGCATTAATAGCAGGAAATATAGTTACCGTTACTGACAAAGCTAGAGAAATAAAACATATGTAAAAAAGGTCTAATAGCCTTAATCTAACTGGGACCTCTGTTAAAAACCGTAATTCAGGATTCCAAAGCTCTCGATTTAAAGTTTCTTCTATAAAAATTTGTAAATCAGGCAAAAAATACGAAAAGGTGGTACCTAATATCAACCCTGAAATTGTTCCAAGTATACCAATAAGAGAGCCACAAATAATAAATACTCGTACTATAGAATTTTGACTCAACCCCATTGTACGTAAAATTCCAATATCTTTACTTTTATTTTTTACCAGCATAACAAGGCCAGAAATTATATTTAACGCAGCTATTAATATTACTAACGATAAAATAATAAACATAACACGTCTTTCAACATCTAGAGCATTTAGAAAAGCTCCAGAATAATCTTTCCAAGTCCATATATCATAATCATTACCTAACGAATTTGCTAAATTTTCTTGGATCTCATTTACTTTATTTGGATCTTTAACAAGGACATTGATTTTATCAATTTGATTTTCTTTATTAAAAAACATTTGAGCATCAAAAAGGGGCATGTAAATTCTATACCTATCAATGTCATAACGACCTACCTTAAATACATATTTAACAGGGAAGTCTCCAATCCTTGGAGTAGTTCCAAATAAAGTTTTTAAACCGTCTGGAGATATAAGCCTAAGATTTTGATCTATTCCAATTCCAAGACTGTTAGCAACTCCTTTTCCTATTGAAATTCCACCATAAAAATTGTCTATATCACCTATTTTTTTTTCAGGATTTACAATTAATTCAATTTTTTTTAAATCTTCTTTATAAATACCAACTACCTGTAATCCTGAATATTTTCCTTCAAATGCACCCATTACTTGACCTAAAGTAACTGGATATGCATGAACAACATTTTGAATTTTGGTTATTTTATTTATTAAAGTATCTTTTATCTCATTATCAATTTTGTTTTCGTCAGTGAAAAGACTTTTTTGAATAACCAAATGAGGGTTTGCACCAATGATACGATCAGTAAATTCTTCTTTAAATCCAACCATGACTGCCTGAACAACAATTAGAGTAGCTACTCCAAGTGCAACTCCTAAAAATGAATACCAAGCAATAGTAGAAACGCCGCCTTCACGCTTTTTAGCTATTAAATAACGCCAAGCAATTAATATTTCTAATTTTGAAAATAAAAAAAAATAAGTTTTATTAATTTTTTAACTCCATTTTAAGGCTAAATTTAGAATTTATATCTTAATTGCATTTATTAATTCTAAAAAATTTTCAGAAAGTGGAATGTTTTTTCTTATTCCATCTTTTCTAGATTTAATTTCTAATATGCCCTCTGAAAGGCCTCTTGGGCCTACAATAATTTGTATGGGAATACCTATCAAATCCATTGATGAAAACTTTGCTCCTACACTCTCAAATCTATCATCATAAAGAATATCAAAACCATTAACTTTGAGAATATCATAAATTTTAATAGAAATTTCATGACATTTTTTATCATTTTGTTTAAGGTTAATTATAACGGCATCAAATGGAGAAACAGCTTTTGGCCAGATAATACCATGTTGGTCATGATTAGCTTCAATTAATGCTCCAACTAGACGAGATACTCCTATTCCATGACTACCCATTTCAACTGGTATACGTTTACCATTTGGAAGATCTATTTTTGCCCCCATTGATTCAGAATATTTTGTTCCAAAATAAAAAATTTGGCCAACTTCAATCCCCCTACCAGACATTCTTCTATTCTCTGGTATTTTTTCAAAAAGAGTTACATCGTGCGTTTCATCAGTACGAGCATAGGGGGTAGTAAACTTATTTACTATACTTTTCAAATTAGAACTATTGTCATATTCAATATGATTATCTCCTAAAGATAAATCAGATATATTACTATCATAAAAAACTTGACTTTCTCCAGTACTAGCTAAAACCAAAAACTCATGACTGTAATCGCCACCAATAGGCCCTGTATCCGCTTTCATTGGTATAGCCTTTAGGCCAAGTCTTTCATAAGTTTTCAAATAACTTATCATATGTCTATTATAGGCGTGAATAGCAGATTTTTTATCAATATCAAAGCTGTAGCCATCTTTCATAAAAAATTCTCTTCCTCTCATAACACCAAATCTAGGTCGTACTTCATCTCTAAACTTCCACTGAATATGAAACAAAGTTTTAGGCAAATCCTTATAACTAGAAATAAAAGACCTAAAAATATCAGTTACCAACTCCTCATTAGTTGGACCATATAACATTAATCTACCGTGACGATCTTCAAACCGTAACATCTCTTTTCCATAGTCATCTAATCTTTTGCTTTCTCTCCAAAGTTCAGCAGACTGAATTGTTGGCATAAGTATAGGAATATGACCAGCCGCAATTTGTTCTTCAATTACTATACTTTCAATTTTTTTTAAAACTTTTAATCCTAATGGTAACCAAGAATAAATTCCTGCGGATGATTGTTTTATCATTCCGGCTCTGAGCATTAAACGATGACTTGTAATCTGAGCCTCAGACGGATTTTCTTTTAGAATGGGTAGGAAGTATTTAGATAAATACATGTTAAGCCTTTAATTAGTAATATTAGTTTTTTTGTAAATAAGAAGAATTCATACACTACAAGAAAATTTTTACACAAGATTAATTTTAGATTTTAAATTCATTAAATTACCTAAATGATTAAAACGTTTTTCTACTGAATCTCCTAGTAAATTATCCTTTTCCATCATTTCCAAATAAAGTGTTTTCTCTTTAGTATAAATTTTAGTTTTTCTCAAGTTTTCAAGTATATTGACGGAGAGCATTGCTCCTAATCGCATACAAGCTACTAATATAATAGCCTGTTTGATTTTTTTTTTATTCAAGAGTAACAAATATTTCTTATCAATTTTATTTAGGTCAGTCTTTTTATATCTTGACATTAAAGATAAAGCTAAAAAAATTCTACCACTATGGTCAATGCCACCTAGGTTGGCTCCAGTAACCGTTTCAAAACAAACTTCAGAGCGATAATCTGGATGTGCTTGCCAAAAAGTATCATGTAAATAACAAGCAGCGAGAAAAATCTTTTTTCGTTTATTATCAATTTTGGGGAAAATAGGAAGTAACCATTCAAATAAAATTTTGCCAAATCCAGAATATCTTGATCTATTTTTTTCAAGATATAGACATGCTTGAAGTAACGGATCCAATTTCTTTATCTCATTACTAAATTGACAAAAGATAATTCCTTCCCTTATTCCATATCCGGAAAAAAAAAGTTCCCTTGGACAAAATTTTTCATAGATTGCTTTTAAAACTATACAAGCATCTGGTAGAAGCTTTACTCTTTCTTCAGAAGAAGACGTAATTTGCAAAAGCTCAGAATTTTTGGTGTTGGATATGAACTCTAATGTTGGATCAAAATTTTTTACTGACACTTTGTATCCCTGCAATACTTTTAGCGGGTAATTAGTTAAATTCATATGAATTTTTGCCAAACCTCTCCAGCAACCACCGACTAAAAATAAAGAATTAATTTTATTTGGAAAGGATTTATTTATTTTTGATAGTTTAAGTTTGATAACTTCTAGCTTTGACTTTCCTAATATATGGTAATCTCGTAAAGCCAATGGACCTAATTCAAAAGATTGAGCTGTTTTAATTTTGCCATTTTCTAAATATGCAAGCTCTAAAGAAGATCCTCCAATATCACATACAATACCTGTAGCTTTTGGCCAACCTAATAAAACACCAGAGGCAGCTAATAGCCCTTCCTCTTTACCTGAAATAATATGGATTTTAATATTGAATTTTTTTTCAAGGCTTTCAATAAATTCTCTTCCATTTTTTGCATCTCTTACAGCTGAAGTAGCAACAAAATAGATTTCAACTATGCTCATTGTTTTTAAAATAGCACTAAAACGCTGTATTGCTTTATAAGCTTTTTGTTTTCCTTTATTATTTAAAAATTTAGTTTGCCTTAAACCTACACCTAAACCACAATTTACTTTTTCATTATAAAAATATCTTGGAGATCTAGAAGGCCCGTCAAAAACCACTAACCTTACAGTATTTGACCCTATATCAACAATTCCTGTTCTTTGTAATTTTGTATAATTGATTACTTTTTTAGCTAAACCTGTCATGACCTTTTAAAATGATATATTTCCATAAACATTAATGAAATTTTAATTTTCAATTAATAATTCAGGAGGGTTTTTTCTTAAAGCTCTTCCCCTACCAGATAGCGAAGGATTTTGCATAAAAAAATCATGGCAAGAAAATTTATTTTGAGTTGCAATATTGTCCCTGATATATGAACCATCGGATTGTAGAACCCAAGATTGAGCTTGATCTCTTAAATTTGCTGCCATTATTTGATTTACAATTTGTGCTTTAACTGTGTTGTTATTTATCTTTACTAATACTTCAACTCTTCTATTTAAGTTTCTACTCATCCAATCCGCTGAGGAGATATATACTCTAGATTCAAATGATGGAAGATCTGAACCATTACCAAAACAAGCAATTCTTGAATGCTCTAAAAATCTCCCTACTATCGATTTTACTCTAATATTTTCCGATAAACCGTTAATACCAGGCCTAAGAGCACAAATACCTCTAACAATTAAATCAATCCTTACTCCGGCATTACTAGCGTCATACATAGCATCTATAACATCTTTTTCTACCAAGGAGTTAAGTTTTATCCAGGCTCTAGCAGGTTTTCCTTGTTTTGCTAATCGAACCTCGTTTAATAAATTTTGAAGGATGGTTTTTTTTAAATCAATTGGAGCTAAACTAATATTTTCAAATTCAGAGGGCTCTATATAACCTGATACATAATTAAATACTTTAGTAGCATCCCTCGCTAGATCTGGTTCTTTTGTAAAAAAACTTAAATCGGTATAGAAATTTGCAGTTATTGGATGATAATTTCCAGTTCCAAAATGTGTGTAAGAAACTAATTTTCTTCCTTCTTTTCTCACTACAATTGAAATTTTTGCATGTGTTTTTAAATCTAAAAATCCATAAACAACATGTGCTCCAGCCCTTTCTAAAGCACGAGACTGGTGAATATTTGCTGCTTCATCGAAGCGAGCTCTAAGCTCTACCAATGCAGTAACTGATTTTCCAGCTTCTGCAGCTTCACATAAAGCCTTTACAATTGGACTATTCTTACTTGTTCTATAAAGTGTTTGTCTTATTGCAACAACATTTGGATCATTTGCCGCCTGCTGCAAAAAGCTTACAACTACATTAAAAGTTTCATAAGGATGATGTAATAACATATCTTTTCTTTTAATAGTTGCGAAAATATCACCATTATTTTCTTCTACTCTTTCCGGGTTCCTAGGCTTAAATGGTTTCCAAAGTAAATTTGGTTTATCAGAAATTACTAGCTCGGAAAGCTTAGTCATCCCAATAACTCCTTCAACTTGAATTATCTCTTCTGGAAGAACAGATAAAGAACCCGTTACCAAATCAAATAATTCTTTTGGAGCATCTTTAGATATGGTCAAGCTTACTACGTCACCTCGTCTTCGCTTCTTTAAAGCTGTTTCAAATTCACGAACTAAATCTTCAGCCTCTTCTTCAAGTTCTAGGTCACTGTTTCTCAAAATTCTAAATGTACATTTACCAAAAATACTATATCCAGGAAAAATAATTGGTAGAAATCTATCTAAAATAACTTCTAAAGGTATAAATCTTATCTCTCTCTTTTTGCTATTTGTTAACCTATGAAATCGCGGGATTTGAGAAGGTATAGGTATAAGTGTTTCAAAAAAAGAGCCATCGGTTAATCTCTTTAATCTTACCGCTAAGGTAAATCCACCTGATGTAATAAAAGGAAATGGATGAGCAGGATCAATTGCCAAAGGAGTAATCAGTGGAAATACTTGTTCTGTAAAATATTTTTCTAAAGGTTTTATATCAGAAGTAAGTAAATCATGCTTTGAAAGAATACATATACCAGAATTCTTGAGCTCATTTAATAATTCTTTCCATATAATTTGTTGCTTCTCCATAAGAGATCTTGTCAATTTTTCAATCTTTTCAATCTGTTCTTGAGGCAATAATCCATCTACACTTACTCGAGATAAATTTTCTCGGACTAATTCCTTTAGTCCTGCAACCCTAACAGAATAAAATTCGTCCAAATTTTCTGCAGAAATCGCCAAAAACCTTACACGTTCTAATAGTGGAACTTTGTTGTTACCAGCTTCTTCTAAAACTCTATCATTAAAAGAAATCCAAGAAAGTTCACGATTAAAAAATCTTTTAACAGAATTTTTATCTACTCCATTTAAAAACTGGGACTTATATTCTGAGTTATTTAAAAAATTAGCATTGATCTCATTTCTTTTTTTTATCAAATTTGTACTCCTGCAATTTAATTAAGTTCTGGAATATAATTTTTCTATAATTTCATTGACCATGTTTTTTTTAATAGGCTTTTTCAACTTAAGTGATTCAACATCTAATGCCTCTACTAGGGTTTTTGCAAACAAAAAAGATCTTTCCATTCTAGAAATAGCATATGTTAAAACCTCATCATCTACTTTAATTTGTCTATCTTGAAATTGTTTTGCCATTACAGCTGCTAAAAGATTATCATCTGGCATATTTAATTCTATTATTGTTAAAGTCATGATTCTAGAAAGTAAGTCTTTAAGTCCGATTTCCCAAAATCTAGGAAATTTACATGATGTAAATAAGATTTTTCCGTTATTTGCAGATAAGCTATTAAAAATATGTAAAATATTTTCCTCTATAATTAACCTCTTGTCTTTAGATATAAACTCTAATTTCTCGACATCTTCTAAGACAATAAATTTTTCATCAATTAAATGATTGATATCAATTCCAACAAAAGTTGAAATATCATAGGATTTAGCGGAAGTTTCTTTTGACCAAACTGCTGCTAAATGCGTTTTCCCACAAGCAGGTGGACCAACAATTATGAGACCACTAGAAGAAACATTTTTCCAATTTTCTAAAATTTTTACAGCTAGACTATTAGTTTTGGAAACAAAAAAATCTTCCCTATTATATGCCTGGCGACGACTGAGATTTAATATTAATTGCTCATTCAATATTTAAGTTCCTTTAGAATTAAAGAAAATACTTGAAAAATAAAATTTTAGTAAGTGCCTACCTAAAACACCTAAAATAGCAGCAATTGGTAGTGCTAAAATTAAACCTGTTATGCCACCAATTTTTCCAAAAAAGGCAAGTGAGAGTATTAACCATATAGGATGTATTCCAGCTGATTGACCCACAAGCTTAGGCGTTAAAAAGTTTCCCTCAACAATTTGTCCTATAATGAAAACTATAAAAATAAAGAATATAAAAATAGGGGATTCAAAAAATTGGAAAATGCTGAGTAAAACTGCTAATCCACCACCAATAAAAGCTCCTACCAATGGGATAAATGAGATAAATCCTGCAAAAATACCTATAATTAATCCCCCCTCAAGACCTATAAAAAATAGTGAAAGACCATAATAAATTGATAAAATAAAACATACTGAAAGTTGACCTCTAAATAACTGAGACAAAACTAAATCTATATCAATAAAAATTTTAGAAATTGTTTGTTTTTGTCTTTTTGGAATTAAACTAGATACAAAAGTAACTATCCTATCCCAATCTAACAAAAGATAAAAAGTCAAGATTAGAGTAATAAATGAATCTAATACGAAATTAAATACTCCTAATGTAGATGATAAGAAACTATCAAACAGAAATCCTATATTATTTTTGATACTTTCTTGAAAATTTTTAACATTTTCATGTATTTGTATTTTATTCCCTGCAACGCTTTCTAAATTATGTTCTAAAGTATTTAAAATCCATTCATAAAAAATAGGTAGCATTTGTACAAATTGATAAAATTGTCTATAGAAAACAGGTAATATAAATAGAAAAAATATTATAAAGATGATGAGAGATAATGCTATTTCTCAAATTCCAATCATTTCTGGGGATAATGAGTTTATTGGATTAGAAATTTCTGAAGAATTACTACCTGCAAAAAGTCAATTTATTCAACCAAATTATGCTTTGTTAATGGCTGGTGGGAGAGGTAAACGTTTGCAGCCAATTACAAACGATTGTCCAAAACCTCTTCTTCCTATTAATGGAAAACCTATTTTAGAAATAATACTAGAACAATGTATAGATTCTGGAATTAGGAATTTCTATATCTCTGTACATTACTTAGCAGAAAAAATAATTAATTATTTTGAGGATGGCTCCAAATGGAATGTCAATATTAAATACTTAATTGAAGAAAAACAATTAGGTACAGCAGGTTCAATCTCCTTACTTCCAAAAGAAATTAAAAAACCATTTATAGTAATGAATGGAGATATATTGACAAAGTTTAATTTGAATCAACTTTTAGAGTTTC
>ENA-OSEY01002109-OSEY01002109.1-marine-metagenome-genome-assembly--contig:-NODE-2109-length-13091-cov-2.280237_pt1 | contig 13091 bp, 7 predicted proteins | sample MGYA00248465_ERZ534230 | MGnify/ENA primary metagenome ERZ534230 (study PRJEB26409, sample SAMN06344110) | marine metagenome | isolation source: Sea water from surface | place: Atlantic Ocean:Southern... | reverse complement strand
GGTCGATCTACTCCAGATTTCAAGATCCTTGACAATAATAATGACGGAAAACTTAATCTTGATGAGGTCACTTCTCATTTCAAAAGCGCTTATGATGCAAAATACGATGCAGGTAACGTAGAAGGCTTTTTCAAAAATTTGGATAAGGATTCCAATGGAGACGTAAATGAAGATGAGTTTGAAAAGTTTATTACGGAGTCTCCTTACCAGCCTGACGGAACAAGTATACTGAAGGCATTAGAAGAGGCGTCAGATAAAAAAGGACTAATTACTTACGACCCCAGAGCAGAGAAAATCTCTAATGAAGATATCATTGTCGCGGTCGTTGGTGAAAATCCATATGCAGAGGGAATTGGCGATAATCCAACTATCGGATTAAGTAGTTTTGATGCAGCTGTTCTTGAGAGGTGTTACAAATCAGGAAACAAATTAGTTGTAGTCATTTTATCTGGAAGACCATTAATCATAAAAGAGCATGTAAGTAAATGGGATGGGTTAATCGCTGCATGGCTTCCTGGAATGGCAGGAGAAGGAGTCTCGGATGTACTTTATGGAGATTATTCCCCAACTGGTAAACTGAGTTATTCATGGCCTAAGAGTACAAGTCAATTACCTTTAAATGAAGGAGATGCAGATTACGATCCACTCTTCCCATTTGGTTATGGATTGAGTTATTAGTTCTTACAAAACGTATTAGATAAATGAAGAAATATTCATTTATAGCGATTAATGTTATTTTTATCTCTTCATTTGTTCTAGGTCAGTCAATCCAATTAAATGAGATTGTCTCCAGTAATGGAGACAATCTTTATGATGAAGATGGGGATACTCCAGATTGGATAGAGATTTATAATTTTAGTGATGAATCAATAAACCTATCCGGCTATGGCATAACAGATGATGCTAATGACCTTTTAAAATGGACCTTCCCCTCAGTTGAACTAGCTCCGAGTGAATTTTTGGTAGTGTTTGCATCAAACAAAGACCGAAAAGAGCAGGTAGTACAATGGGATGCCAAGATTGATTGGGGAGATGCCTGGAGGTATTGGGTTGGTAACAGTGAACCGATTTCCAATTGGGAACTTCCGCAGACAGATATAGGTTTCTGGCCCGTGGGCCAGAGCGGATTTGGCTATGGTGACAATGATGATAACACTGAAATTTCTCAAACAATCAGCGTTTATGTTCGAAAAGAATTTGAGATTGAAGACCCGTCTATGATTTACAAGGCCCTGTTTCATATCGACTATGACGATGGATACATTGCCTATCTGAATGGAATGGAATTTTCAAGAAGGAATCTAGGTAGCCCTGGTTCGACTGTATATCATAATACGACCTCAACTGCATTACATGAGGCAGAAATTTATAGAGGCGGTTTCCCAGAAAAACTAGACATCGATTTAGATAGTTTCCCTTTAATAGAGGGAACAAATACTCTTGCGGTTGAGGTACATAATTACAGTTCCAACTCCTCTGACTTGAGCTGCATACCTTTTTTAACTCTCGGATACGGAACCATTGTAGATGAAGTAACAGAACCGAACGAATACATTACTATCCCAAATTCTTTTTTGCATACGAATTTTAGACTCGACTCAGATGGTGAAACATTATTCTTAAGCTCAAGTGGTGAAGATATTCTAGATTCGGTTAATGTAATTGAATTAGAAACAGATATGTCCTTTGGCAGACAAAATGAGAGCGGCAACTGGGGTTTGTTTAGCGAACCTACACCGGGGATTTCAAACTCTAATTTGTCTTACGAGGGTTCGTTGTCCATACCGGAGCTATCTTTAGAATCTGGATTTTATGATTCAAATCAGCTCCAAATTGAGATAGAAAGTAACGATGATGGAGCATCAATACACTTCACATTAGATGGAAGTCCCCCAACTCCGTCCGACCTTGAGTATGAGTACCCAATCACTATCAATAGTTCTACGGTAGTCAGAGCTAGGTCATTCTTGGATGGTTGGGTAAAGTCTAACATTACTACAAAAACCTACCTACTTGGTGAAGACCCTCCTTTAGAACTTCCTGCTATTTTCATTACAACAGACCATAATAGTTTCTTTGATGAGGACACCGGTATGTATATGATGGGGCCAAATGCTGATACATGGAATTTTCCTTATTTTGGTGCAAACTTCTGGGAAGATTGGGAGCGCCCAATACATTTTGAAATACTTGAGGTTGATGGAACGGGATATGATGCAGATGCAGGTGTAAAAATATTCGGGGGTTGGAGCAGAGCATTCCCTCAAAAATCCTTATCCATATTTTCTAGGAGCCATATTGGTCCTAGCGTTTTTGAATATAAACTATTTCCTAATTCAGATATTAATAAATATGAATCCTTTGTATTGCGGAATTCAGGAAACGATTGGGAATCAACCGTTTTAAGAGATGGTTTTATTACAAGCCTAGCAGATGACTTGGACATTGATCATCAAAGGTATAGACCCGCGGCTCTGTATATAAATGGAGAATTTTGGGGAATCCAAAATATTAGAGAAAAGGTGAGCGAGCATTTTATATCCTCAAATCATTCAATTGATACTGAGCATATAGATCTTTTAGACATTCAGGGCATTAATGATGAAAACATTGTTCATGGCACAAACGCAGACTATATAGAATTAATTGATTATCTTGAAACACAGGAAATGAATGATCCAATTGTTGAAAATGCATTGTATAACTGGATTGATATTGAATCCTACATGAGTTATCAGGCTTTTCAAATTTTTGTTGATAATCGAGATTGGCCTGGCAATAATATTAAGTTTTGGAGAGACCATCGAGTTGGTGGAAAGTGGCGTTGGATTCTTTATGATACAGATTTTGGTTTTGGTATATGGGACCAGAATGCATATACGTTTAATACATTAAATTTTGCTCTCAATCCCAATGGCCCAGGCTGGCCTAATCCCTCTTGGAGCACGTTTGTTTTTAGAAAACTAATTGAAAACGAAACTTTTCGAAATTCCTTCATAAACGTCTATTGTGATATGCTAAATACTGTTTTTTTACCAGAGTTTTTAAGGACACGAATTGATTCTATCTCTGGCAACATTGAAGAAATGATACCAACACATGTAGCACGCTGGTTTAATGACGGCGAATGGCCTAATTCTGCTACTAATTGGATAAATAGATTAAACCAAATGAAAAGTTTTGCAAATTTTAGAAGAAGCTATGCGATAATGCATTTGATGGATGAATTTGACCTACCAAGTCTATCTCAGATCACTATTGCAAGGACACCGGAGTCAGGCGGGCTTGTAAAGGTCAATACCATTGATATATTAGAAACAAACTGGCAAGGATACTACTTCCCAAGCGTGCCTATCAAAGTCAAAGCAATTCATAGTGATGGATTTGAATTTGGTTATTGGTTAGAGTTCCCAGACTCAAGCAGTACTATGAAGCTGGATATCCAAGATGCGATGACTTTGACAGCAGTATTTCTCCCCACTGAATTAACCTCCGGTTCATTGGTGATTAATGAAATTAACTATAATTCATCTGAGGACCATGAATCTGGTGATTGGATAGAAATTTTTAATCCAGGCGAGATGGATATTGATGTCTCTGGGTATAAACTAAAAGATGATAACAATGACCATTCATATAACTTCCCTGATGAGACAATCATTGCAAGCGGCGAGTATTTAGTCATATCAAATGATCTTGAAGCATTCTCAGAGCTCTACTCTAATCAGATCCCGATCGTAGGCCCTTTTGACTTTGGATTTGGTGGAGGTGGTGACGAGGTAAGAATTTTTGACCAAGAAGGAATCCTTGTTGATTCTGTTAGTTATGATGATGAGTCACCATGGCCACTAGAGCCGGATGGGAGTGGACCGACTCTTGAACTGAAAAATTCTAATTTAGATAACGAATTAGCTGAATCTTGGTCTAGCTCATCTGGATTTGGATCTCCTGGAATGCAAAATACGAATTATCTAAATATTCTTGAAAACGAGGGTCATACTCCATCTGAATATTCTCTTCTTCCCGCGTATCCTAATCCGTTTAATGGCTCAGTCAATATTCCTTTTGAAGTCCCCTATCAAACAAGTTCTAAAATCATCATTTTCAATGTCATTGGTCAAAAAGTCAATGAAATCTCAATTGAGCATTTTGGCACTGGAAAACATACCATTAATTGGAATGGAGAGAATGAATTAGGCCACGACGTCGGATCGGGAATATACTTTGCACAACTTGATATTGAAGGTGCACGTGATTTCCAGAAATTAGTTTATCTTAAGTAATCAATATTGGTTACATATCCTCCTCTTCAATTAGTGAAAATTGGAGAAAGTTTTTTAAATTAGTTTCATGTTGAAACAAACAACTTTACCTATCATCTTGCTTGTTTTTAGCATTTTAAATGGAGATATCATTTATGAAAATGGAGCAATATCTGGATTTGTTTTAGGAGAATCACCAAACTCTTCCTATGACAATTGGATAAGTCATGTAACAGAGGGGATTGCCGAAGACGGATATAACAACTATGGTCCTGACTGGCTGGATGTTCAAACGAATGGATTTGGTAGTTATGATAGGCTAGAAGAAAACAGCCCAACTCTTGATTATTGGGATACCATTTTTGCAGCGTTTATTGATGGTGATACCACCCAGGTAGATTCGCTACTTCAAGATTCCTTGCAATCTTTTTTCTATGAACTGGTCATATTTCAAGATACGGTTTACAATAGAACTTTCCACATCATTCGAGAGCAACTCGATACAAGCTATATAGATATAAATGATCCTGGAAATGCTGATGATGATGTTATTGGTGCTTTTCGTAATGGTTGGGGAATGTTTATAATTAATCCTAATGCAGAACGGGAGCAGGTAATAATCCAAGTCCCTCACCCGTGTGATGATTTTATAGCCCCTTATGTTGCGCTTGATCTTTTCTTACAGGTTGATTCATATGCTTTCATGATTAATGGAGCAGGAAGAGAAGTTTTGTGGACAGGAGTTGGTAATTTCTCAAACAGTAAATCGTTATCCGATCCATCTAGGTACCCTCATACTGTTTTTCAAAAGTTTCAAGAAAATGTGACAGAACCGTTAATTAACACATATCCGCACTCACCTATTGTATTTGCAGTTCACAGTTTTGATAATGATACCCATCTCCCACGTAAATCAGTAATACTTGCAGCAGGAGCACAAAATCCATTAACAAATAAACCAATAAGAGATATTAGTGGTGAACATTTTGACATAATCAATTTCACCCATGAACATCCTATCTCCGAGGGGCAGTTCAATAACCCCAGCCCTTTGCACGTAACTGATTACTACGAGGCTTTCTACGATGATGAATGTTTTTATAATAATGGATACAGCGAGTTCCCAATTACATTGGCAACCGAATTAAAAGGTCCTACAAATGGTATACAAATGATAGACCTCCAATCTCAGGTTAGCGGCTTTTCTGTATATGAACCATGGATCCATGTTGAACTAGATGAAAAACCAATGCTTTTTGACAATATTGGAATGTCAGATGAAATAGTGTATGGAAATGGGTCATCTCCAACAAGTATTGATAATTTTCATTTGATAAGAGAATATTATCAGCCATTTATTGAAGCCATTGAATCATACCTTTCTCACTGGGAACAAGCTCCCGACAATACCCCCCCTGATTCTATTGAATTTTTGAAAGCCTATAATATGGATAACTCAGATGAGGTCTATTTGACCTGGACACAAACCTATGATACTAATTTTAAGTCTTACCAAATTGAAGCCTCTCTAGATACTCTTTTTAATACACCACTGATTTTTGACTTATCAGATTATTCCCAGCTTCAAAATATGAGACTTGATAATCAGATAATCTCTGGTTTAAATAATACAGAACAATGGTGGGTTCGAATTCGTGGAGCCGATCACTTCGACAATGTTGGGCCCTGGTCTGAGAAAGTATCCAACCTTCTTCCAGGGCATAGCCCGCCAGATACCCTACTTCATTTTAATCAAGAACTATTTATTGAAAGCATTGCGGGTGAAGACATGAATCCACACTCATATGCTATAGATTCAAATAATACAATCCCCGGAAATAGCTATACCTTTTCTCTTTTTGGGAATACCTGGAAAGCTATTGAGATTGATCCATTTATTCCTGACACATCGACTACTTTACAAATTTTCACCAAAACTGATAGCCTTTCAGATGTTCAAGCAATCGGTTTTGCTAACGAAAGTAATTTCATTCGTTATTCTATTTCAGGACATAACACGCTTGATATAGAACAATGGATTCCAGTTTACCAAGGTTCTAATGAGTTAGGTAATTGGAATTCTTACAGGCTCCCGTTAGGGGATGATTGGTTGGCGTGGCATGATTCACTTTCACCTATAAATCAGATTCAATTTATAAACGAGCACGAAGATATAAATAGCAGTCCTGGAAGCATACATTTTAGTATGATTAGAGATATCACTGCAGACCTTCCGATTAGTCCAATAGTATCTATTCAATATGAGACAGAAAGTATTCAAAACGATGGGCAAAATAGGAGAATGGTTGTATCATTCAGTTCTACGGTACAAGATACAGATTCATATTCATTTATATATCGTTGGGAATTTGGTGATGGGCAGACATCAAACCTTCAAAACCCTGAGCATGAATATCTGATTGAGGATGATCATGAATATACTGTAGTACTTGAAGTAGAAGATGAAACCGGACAACACGGCTGGGCGTCCACAACCATTAATCTAAACCACGGAAGTTCCACCTTTCCATTGACCATGAATTTTGTTGGCGACATAATGATGGGAAGAAGATATGAAGACAGCGATGGTATTATCACAACCCAAGGTGTTCAATCATTATTTGAACCTACTAGGGACTTACTTGGAATGGCAGCAGACTTATCAATTGCAAATTTAGAAATTCCTCTTTCCAACCAAGGTTATCCTCATCCAACTAAAGGTATTGTTTTTCGATGCGCGCCTGAAAATGTGAGCGGACTAGTATATGGAGGGATTGATGTAGTATCATTGGCAAATAACCATATCCTTGACTACATGGAACCAGCAATGATACAAACACAAAATATACTTAATGAAGCAGGGATTGCCCATTCAGGTTCTGGAATGAATAGTTATGAAGCATACCTCCCAACAATAAAATCAATTAAAGGACAAGTGATAGCATTTTTGGCATCAAGCGACCGTACGGGACAATATAATAATTATCAACCATATCTAAATGCAGGTGAAAATAAATCTGGTTTTGCATACATGACTCCTTACTATCTAAGGCAACAGATAAACTCTGTAGAATCTTTTGCAGATTTGATCGTAATGGAAATGCATGCCGGAAGTGAATACTCTCATGCACCTGGCTCTGACTATGATTCGATGTCAAGGTTAGAAGATTTTAGAAACATGAAAACTAATCCTGCTAGCTCAATTGGATTTCAAATGACTCCAGATCAAGAAAATGAAATTGATGACTATTCATGGAGATTAGACCGACCAAAATTATGGGATCGGGCCATAAGGCATTTTGCAATTGATGAAGGTGCTGACCTAGTGGTAGTTCACCACCCTCATATTATACAAGGATTAGAGGTTTATAATGGGAAATTAATTGCACATTCACTAGGAAACTTTATTTTTGATTTGAATTACCCTGAAACTTATCCGTCAATGATTCTGAATTCAAAAGCAGATGAGTCAGGATTTACTGAGTTTATGATTGATCCAGTATACATAGATGATTACCTAACCGTTCCGGCTAAAGGAGAATTGGGAAATCAAATTTTAAGCCACATTGCAAACCTATCTAATGATCTAGATACTTACGTCCATGTTGACAAAGATTACAACAAAGCATATGTAATTATGGATACCAGTTCAATGGTGGTTGATATGATTCACTACAATAGCTGGACAAAAAGTTCTAAACCTATTCAATTAAATGGACAGAGTTATTTCCAATCAGAACCTATACCATTATCAAGTGCTGGTAGCCTTGCTTCAATTTCAGATGGGCATCCTAGCATAACACATTTTAGAATTGGGCGAGAAAAAGTTTGGATGAAAAACTTTGAAAATGAAGGTAGCACTCTTTGGAACATAAACAGCGAAAATGAAATGATTCAGGATTCAATCTTTCGCAGAGGTCAGAATGCACTCTTGCACATAAGATCACCTGAATCTCCCAACAACATTGTTACAAACCTAGAAGACCGTCTTCCCTTTGATAATCAAAAACAGCATTCGTTACATGGTTATATAAAAACAGAAAATGCAAAAAACGTTAGCATTGAAGCCAGATTGTCAGTGGGAAGAACAGGCGAGAGTTTAATTACTGTATCAATCGGAGATTCTGTATCTGGTTCACTTAATTGGAAAAAGTATTGGAATGATATACCATACACTGAAGAAGCAGAATTTTTTGATATTAGATCAAATAGTGATATCCCTGATTCAGGACTAGCATATTCATGGTTTGATGATGTGGGTTTTATTGAATGGGATACCTTAAAGCTGATTACGGAATATCCAATATCAATAAACTACCCTAATGATTATGATTACATTCAATTCTACCATGACCAAGAACAAGCAGACTACTTTGGACTAGAATTAAAAAATGCAATTTTGGGCCCCCTTGCCCCATTAAATGCAAACCCCAAGGTAACACAAAATATCATATCCGTCCCTGACTACTTCCATTTCTTCGATGAGTCGAGTGGCCCAGTTGGGGATAGAAATTGGATACTTGATTCAGAGGAATTTGGGTTTGGTCAAACGACTTCTTTATTTTGCAATGAACCTGGTATCTATGAAATAACTCTAAGAATCAGAGGCATTGGAGATCTTGAAAGTGAAGAAACAATATCTGTTTTTGCATTAGAACAAGGATCCAACCAACATAATATGGGAGATGTCAATGGAGATGGATCAATAACCAGCTTAGATGCACTATTATGTGTGAACTCTATACTTGAACTATATACTCTTCAACCTATTGAATTTTTAGCTGCCGATGTTGATGGAACAGGGTCAATAAATATTTATGATGTAATATTTATTTTAGATGGAACTAATTAAAAAATCACGTACTTGCCCCATATTTGAAAAAACCTTCCGTCCTGTTGATTTTAACTTCTCATCTCCCATGTGACCATGGTTTATCAGTAGGCAATCTACTTTCATCGCATTGGCAACATCGCTATCATGAACAGTATCGCCAATCATGATGACATCCTTTTTTTCATATGGAAGTTCATTGATGTATGAAACACCCAACTCAATTTTCCCCCTTGCGTATTGATTATCTATGCCTCTTATAATAGTGAAAAATTCTGACAATCCGTGGACCTGAACCCATTGATTGAGATATTCCTGTTTTCCTGCTGATAAGATAGATTGACTAAAGCCAGTATCATCAAGAGACTCTAAAACTTCAGAAACATCATTGTGTAGTTTTACCTTGTGAAAAGACTTAGCATAATAAGCGACGAATTCGTCTCCAGCAACTTCAAAGGGCTCTTTTTTGAAGTCAAAACCTAATCTTTTATAGTAGTCCTCTACAGGGAAAGAAAAAACTTTCCTGTATATTTCTTTTGTGATTGTTTGTAATGATCTTTTTTTAAGACTGTTATTAATTCCTTCTACGCACAGCCATGTATCATCAAGTAAGGTGCCGTTCCAATCCCATATGATATGTTTATATTTCATTCAGCTTCTTTTTTATCGTCAAAGTTCGGGTAGAATAATTTAAAATAGGATAACTTTTCGTGCTATGATACCATTATTTATTGAAGCACTAACAAAAAGGCTAAGTAAAAATCTTCCCGGAAAAAGTGCCCAACGGAAAATGATGATCACCCCAAATCGGTTCCCAACAGAAAATCAAGAAAATGAGGGGATACCAGCATCTATACTACTTTTATTGTATCCACTTGAAGGAGAATGGTTTTTTTTTCTTACAAAGCGAAGTCAAGATGTTGAACACCATAAAGGCCAAATATCTTTCCCAGGGGGAGTGGTTGAAAAGAATGAATCTAAGATGAATGCTGCAATTCGCGAAACAAATGAAGAAATTGGAGTTGATAAAGACGTTATAAAAATTATTGGTAGTTTGACACCATTTTATATACCAGTATCTAATTTTCATATTTCCCCATACGTTGGGTGGACGGAAGAAAAACCACATACAAGAGTGCAAGATGCTGAAGTGAAGCGTGTATTTTCAGTATCAATAAATGACTTGGTTCTTGAAAAAAATTTGAAAACGAAAAAAGATTTTTTTTCTAATAAATCAGTTAAGGTACCTTATTTTGATCTCAATGGTGAAACAGTTTGGGGTGCAACTTCAATGATACTATCTGAATTTAAATTTATTTTAAGGAATATGAAGTGAATCTTGGTCAATGGTTAAAGTCACTTACAGTAGTTGATCAAGGTATATTATTTATTCTGTATTGCGGTTGTGTTTACTTAAGTAAAATAACTCTTGAAGCTCTTATTGAATATTATGATCATAAAAAAAAGCATAATGAATTCCGGGTACGTTTTCGAATAACCCCTGCTGCCTTACTAGGTTTAGCACTAATTTATAGTATTATGTTATATCAAGTCTTAAGAGCGATGTTCGAATTCATCCCTTGATAAGATATAGGCTTATACTTACAATAAATTTTTAAAACTAAATGCAAAATATGCATAAATAAAAGATCAATCTAAGATTTTATCCAAGTTCAAAATGGCAAATACACCAAAGAAAATTTTTGTTTTAGACACCAATGTTATCCTCCACGATGCAACATGCATTCAAAACTTTGAAGATAATGAAGTGGTCATTCCTATCTCAGCACTAGAAGAATTAGATCAGTTTAAAAGAGGCAATGAACAAATACATTATAATGCCAGAGAGTTCCTTCGACTTTTAGATGAGCTCTCTATTAATTCCAATTCTAATGATTTAAATCAACCAAATGGGAAAATAAAGGTTGTTGTCAATCATAATTGGCATCCTGATGTTGAAAAAACATTTAAAGAAGATTGCCCAGATCATAGAATAATTAATTGTGCATTTAAACTTCACGAAGAAAATCTTGATAAAAAACTTGTGTTGGTATCAAAAGACACAAATATGAGACTAAAGGCTCGTTCATTAGGCCTTATGGCAGAAGATTATACCACAGATACAATTGAAGATGTAAACCACATATATCCAGGAAATCGATTAATTGAGAATGTTAGTTCAGAAGAAATTGATATGATATATAACACTGATGGAGTAGACTTTAAAAACTTGGAGTCGATACAAAAACCAGTACCAAATGAAAACTATATTTTAAGAAATGGTCAAAAGTCTGTTCTAGCATATTTTGATCCATTTGAGAAAAAGATAACTCAGATCAATAATTTAAATGCATATGGAATAACCCCAAGAAATGCTGAGCAATCCTTTGCACTAAATATGTTGCTTGATGAAAGAATTCATCTAATTACTTTATCAGGTAAAGCGGGTACCGGTAAAACACTACTTGCGCTGGCATGTGCACTAGAAAAAAGAAAAAGGTTTAGAAAAATTTTTCTTGCAAGACCAATTGTACCGCTAAGCAACAAAGACCTTGGATTCTTGCCCGGGGATATTCATTCAAAGTTAGATCCATACATGCAACCACTCTTTGATAATCTCTCTGTAATTCGTCATCAATTTAAAAGTAATGAAAAACGAGCTCAGAGGATTAACGAAATGTTGGAAGAAGAAAAATTATTAATTACTCCACTAGCATATATAAGAGGAAGAAGTCTACAAAAATCATTTTTTATTGTTGATGAAGCCCAAAACTTGACACCTCATGAAATAAAAACAATCATTACAAGAGCTGGTGAAGGAACAAAAGTTGTTTTCACGGGCGACATACATCAAATTGACCATCCATATCTTGACAAAAAGTCTAATGGGTTAACTTACTTGATAAGCAGAATGAAAGGGCAAAATGTATTCGCACATATTACTCTAGAAAAGGGCGAGCGAAGCGACCTGGCAGAACTTGCAAGCAATTTATTATGATTGACTAGTCACCTAATAAATCATCAATTTTTTCTTCTACCTTTTTTTCAACTACTTTGCGGGTTGATTCTTTCGCCTCATTAATTGATTCTGCAGTTGCTTCTTTAACCATTTCTACTTTTTCAGATACTGACTCTTTCAAATCATCCATATTTTTAGGCACTTCTTGCCCAGTATAATTCAAGTATATTACATAAATAACTAATACCACCCCGATCGTGAATATCAACTTTATAACCTTCTTAATTAGAGCATAGGCCAACAAGATGGTAAGAATAACCGCTATTGCTAAATAGACTGGATTTGAAAATACTATATCAATTAAACTTCCCATTATGGTCAAAATCTAAATAAGTACAGGTTCAAGATTAATAGAAATCTAATTAATTTTAATCATGGTTCGAATTTGTCTAATTATCATGATCAATGGCTTATTGTTTTCACAATCCAAATATCCTGCAGACACATTGCTATTATCTAAAACGACCCCTTTTATTAATAAGATTGGAATATTACCTATTTCACTTTGGCAACGCCTATCCTACAATACTAATATGTTTAATTGCCAATTTTATCCAAGTTGTTCAAACTATGGAGCTGATGCAATAAGAGACGAAGGAATAATAAAAGGTAGCATCATGGCATCTGAAAGGATAACTCGTTGTAACCCTTTTGCTTATAATTATCATGTGGAATTGAACAGTCCATTTAATGAAAAAGGTAGCAGATTAATTGACCCTGTAAAACTTAAAAACCTGCCTTTATCTAATCGATCACCATTAGTGGCTGGTATATTATCTGCAATCATTCCAGGTGTTGGTCGAGCTTACTCCGGAAGAACAATGGATGGCCTAATGGGGTTTTGGACTTTTTACCTTACAGGAAGCTCAGCCTATGTTTCAATTAAAGAGAAAAGAACTATCGCTGGACCATTTTTCTTAACAGTATCAGCAATAGTTTACCTTGGTGAGGTCTATGGAGCATGGAGATCAGTTAAATA
>ENA-OSEY01002108-OSEY01002108.1-marine-metagenome-genome-assembly--contig:-NODE-2108-length-13094-cov-9.620804_pt1 | contig 13094 bp, 16 predicted proteins | sample MGYA00248465_ERZ534230 | MGnify/ENA primary metagenome ERZ534230 (study PRJEB26409, sample SAMN06344110) | marine metagenome | isolation source: Sea water from surface | place: Atlantic Ocean:Southern... | reverse complement strand
GCTGAAATGATAACATCAACATCATCATGTTCAATAAGCTCTTTTAGCGAAGAATCTCCATTAAGAAAAGTAATATCGCTTGTATCTTTTAGGTCTTCAAATGTAGACCTGTCTTCAACATATGCAAATTGAGGTTTAAAATCTTTAATAATTTCCTGTGACTTATTTATGTTTTTGTGAAAAGTAATCCCAAATAAATTTAACTCTGAGTGGTTCTCTTCTATAACACTTAAAACACTGTCTCCAATGCTTCCGGTTGCTCCAAGTAACAAAATATTCATAATATTTGTGAAACGAGTATGACTTTAACTGGTGTTGCTAAAAGATGAGAGTCTATCCTGTCAAGAATGCCGCCATGGCCTGGTAAAATACTTCCAGTATCCTTTATCCCTATTTTTCTTTTGTAATGACTTATAAAAAGATCGCCAATCAAAGCAAAAATTGAGCCAATAATGAAATAAATAATTACTAAGAAATCAATATTGAAAATAAGGCAAATTAAATAGCTATAAAGACCACTAAATAAGATACCTCCAAATAAGCCTTCATATGATTTTTTTGGACTCGTTTTTTTTGCAATTTGTGTTTTCCCAAAATTTGATCCAACAATGTAAGCAAAAGTATCAAAAATAGCTGTATTAATTATAATTAAAAGATAAAGCAGGTACGGTGAAATAATTTTTCCATCCTGCATAACTATAAAAATTATCGAGCAGATTCCAAAATTTAGTATTACAAATAGTCCAAGGACTTTATTATCTAGATTATTTTTAATCCATTCATAAAAAGCTCCAAGACATACAACCGAAATCAATAAGGAAAAAAATATTAAATTTTGATAATAGATAACAAAAACTATCGGCATCATTATGATAAATGATGTAAAAATTCTTTTTATTAAATTTTGCTTATACTCGTTTACCAAATCTTCTACTCACTTTTTGGAAATTACTTACACATTCTTTGAAATCTTCTTTAGAGAATTCAGGCCAATATTTATCAATAAACATAATCTCAGCATATGCAATTTGATAAAGTAAAAAATTACTAATTCTTTTGTCGCCACCTGTTCTGATGAGAAGATCTATTTCATTAACGGGTGAGCATGAGCTCTCATGAATTTTGCTTTCATCAATATCATCTATGTTCAATTTTTTGTCAAAAACCTCTTTACTAATTTTCTTTACCAAATCCAATATATCTTGTTTTCCGCCATAACTAAGAGCAACATTTAGATTTAATTTGTGATCTTTACAAAATGTCTCAGATTCAGCGAATTTAATTTTTTTAATAACCTTTTCACCAAAATCTTCAGTATGTCCAAAAAATTTTAATTTTACTTTTTGTTCTTTGAGCTCAGGCACTTGATCATTTATAGCATCTATAACTAATTTTTTAATTGCATTAATTTCTGATTTTGGTCTTTGCCAGTTCTCAGAGCTAAAGGCATAGATTGTTAAAGAATCTATATTCTGCAAAATAGATTCCTCTACGATCTCTCTAACTATTTGAACTCCTTTTTTATGACCCTGACTAATTTTTAACGAATTTTTTCTGGCCCATCTACCATTTCCATCCATAATGATGGCTACATTTTTTAGGTTAGCATTTTGATTTTTTATAGCCATGTGGCTTTTTAGATTTCTAGAAGATCTGACTCTTTATTTTTTAACTCAGAGTCAACTATTGAAATATATTTATCAGTTTCTTTTTGAATTAAATCTTCTATTCTTCTGAGTTCATCCTCTGAAATTTCTGATGCTTGTTGTTTATCTTTTACAGTTTGGTTAGCATCACGCCTAATATTTCTTATTGAAACTCTTGAATTTTCTGCTTCTGATCTTGCTTGTTTTATGTAATTTTGTCTTGTTTCTTCAGTCAGAGCAGGCATGGTTACCCTAATTAAGTCGGAACTTGAATTAGGATTAAGTCCTAAGTCTGAGTTGAGTATAGCTTTTTCAATCTCTGGTAATAAGCTCTTATCCCAAGGTGATATTACAAGAGATCTGCCCTCCTCAATGGTTATATTTGAAGTTTGATTAATGGGAGTCATATTCCCGTAATAATCAACTTTTACATCGTCTAAAATAGATGGATTAGCTCTTCCAGTTCTAATTTTATTAAAAGCATTTCTTAACGCGGATAAAGATTTATCCATTTTTTCAGAAACTTCTTTAAGAATAGTGTCCATATTTAAGATATTAGCGTACCTATTTTTTTACCACAAATTATATTTTTTAATGCATCTGGTTGATTTACATTGAACACTTTAATTGGAAGCTTATGATCTCTAGCAAGAGTAAGAGCTGTAGCGTCCATAACTTTGAGATTTTTTGTAATTGCCTCATCAAATGTTAATTCGTCAAATAATTTTGCATCCTTATTGACTTCAGGATCAGAGTCATAAACTCCATCAACTCTGGTAGCTTTAAGCATGAGATCTGATTGAGTTTCTATTGCTCTGAGACATCCAGCAGTATCTGTTGTAAAAAAAGGATTGCCCGTACCAGCTGTAAAAATCACCACAAATCCATCTGAGAGTAACTGAATTGCGAGTCTTCGATCATAGTGTTCCACAATCCCAGACATAGATATTGCTGACATGACTCTAGTTTTGATACCTGCTCTTTCAAGAGCATCTCGTAAGGCAATTCCATTCATAACAGTTGCAAGCATGCCCATGTGATCGCCTGCAACTCTATCCATTCCAGCTTTGTTGAGTTTTTCACCCCTAAATAGATTTCCACCGCCTATTACAATTCCTATTTCTGTTCCCAGATCTCTGCATGATTTTACTGAATCAGCCATCTGATCAAGAATTTTGGGATCTATACCATGCTCATCATTACCAGCAACAGATTCACCACTAAATTTGAGCAATATTCTTTTATGTTCAGTTTCAGGCATTTTTTACTTTAATTGTTCAGCTACCTCTTCAGCAAAATCTTTAGATTCAATAACTATATCTTCACCAACTTTTAGTCTAGTGAATGAAATTACTGATGCATTTTCATTTGATAAATATTCTTCAACAGTCATGTCTGGATCTTTTACAAACGATTGAGATAAAAGTGAAACTTCAGAAAGAAATCGATTTACTTTTCCATCAACCATTTTATCCATAATTTCTTTTGGCTTACCTGAATCTTTAGCTTGATTTTCATATATAGCTCTTTCACGGTTTAAAATTTCTTGATCAAGATCATCTTTTGACAAACAAAGTGGATTAAATGCTGCAACATGCATTGCTATATCTTTTGCAACACCATTATTACCGCCATTAATAACTACCGCTGAAGCTAGTTTTGAGTCAGAATGAAGATAAAGACCAACATTCATTTCATTATCAAAATCGCTTGTTATAACCCTTCTTATTTGAATATTTTCTCCAATAGTTTGAACCAGTGACTTTCTAGCTTCCTCCAATTCAGAATCTTTTAAAGAGTCAACATTTGTAACCTTATTTTCAGAGATATAAGCACTAACTTTATCAACAAATGACAAAAAATTCGCATCCTTTGCGGCAAAGTCTGTTTCTGAATTAATTTCTATAATCGTTGCATAGTTTTCGGCGATTACAGTAGATAATATTCCATCTGCTGCAACCCTTGAAGATTTTTTTTCAGCTTTCAAAGCGCTGTTTGATCTCAACAGATCTAGAGCTTTTTCAATATCGCCGTCACATTCAACAAGTGCTTTTTTGCAATCCATCATTGCAACACCTGTCATATCTCTAAGTTCCTTTACTTGTGAAGCTTTAATTTCCATGCTCAATCTTCCTTATTTTCTTCGCTGTTTTGATCTGAAGCTTCTGCAACATCCTCTTCAGCACTTTCATCAACTAATGCATCAGGATTTTCCTGTTCGGCACTATTAGTAGTTACTTCTTCTTTACTATCTTCCTCTGATTCTTTTTCTTTTTTTACAGTTTGAATTACAGGTGAATCTGATTTTGGAGCAAAACCTTTTGAAGATTCAATACCTCTTGAACATGCGTCAGCAATAACTTTTGTTATTAGTCTTATAGATCTAATTGCGTCATCATTTCCAGGAATAATAACGTCTATACCGTCTGGATCTGAATTAGTATCCACCAATGCAATAATTGGAATACCCATTTTTTGTGCCTCTAAAACTGCAATCTTTTCATATTTGACATCAATTACAAAAATAGCATCAGGAAGACCTTTCATATCTTTAATACCACCAACGCTTGCTTGAAGTTTTGTATATTCTTTTTGAATTTCAACAGCCTCTTTTTTTATGAGCTTTTCAATTCTTCCTGAAGAAATCATTTCCTCAATATCCAAGAGTCTTCTTATAGAGCCTCTAATTGTTTTCCAGTTTGTGAGAGTTCCTCCTAACCATCTTTTATCAACATATGGTAATCCAATAGATGAGGCCTCTTCTTTTATGGTCTTGCTTGCAGATCTTTTTGTACCTACAAACAAGATTTTATTGCCTTTAGAACATATATCCTCAACTTTTGAAGCTGCAGCACTCAAATGCTCCTGGGTAAGATCAAGATTTATGATGCTGATTTGTTTCCTGGTATCAAAAATGAACTGCTCCATTTTTGGATTCCAGAACCTTTGTTGATGGCCAAAATGAACGCCTGCTTGAAGCAGGTCTTTTATTGAAACTATACTCAATTTTATACTCCTGGGGTTATTCTCCGATTCATAATAAGGCTGACTTAATTAAGCACCCCAACCTTACAAAAACAGAATCTTCGTGTTAAAAGTCTGTGTATTCTATAGAAAAATGGGTAAATATTAAAGATTTTATTTTATTTGAAGCTTGATAAGTCATATAAACCAGGTTTAGCTTGAAAAAGTGATTCTGCTCTTTTTAAAGCTCCTTTTGCAAAAATATCCCTTGAAAGAGCTTCATGAATAAAATTTCTAAAATTTTCTTTATTATAAAATGATACTTTATGGTCACCATATACATTCTCTTTTCTAAAAGAAGTTATTTTTATGGATTTAACAATATTTTTTTTATCAACAGACATTATAAAGTTTCTTAAGTCAATTGCCGTACCAGAGGGAAAGTCAATCTTTTCGGTGTGATGAGTCTCTTCAATTTCACAACTAAAGCTTTCTGAAGAATTCTTTATAAAACTTTCAATTGTTTTTTTTAAATTCAATACACCATCTGAAAAATTTGAGGAATACATAATTGGTATTTCATGAGCAGCCTTTTCAATAGTTTTAAATTGTTGTTTTGAAAATCCTGTTGTTCCAATAATGATAGGTTTTTTGAATTTGATGCTACTTTTTAGCATCTCTGACAAATTATTTGGATGAGAAAAATCAATAACTATATCGCATGATTCTATGGCATCAGAAATTATATAATTTTTGTCATTTGCAATTTTTGAGACAGACTGGCCCATCTTTCCAGACAAGCCGTTTATAAAGATTTTTAACATTATTATTCTTTTATTTTTGAAATAGCTTTTGAAAAAGTACTACTACCTGGATAATTCTTATCATTATTAAGTGAATCTTTAAATTTATTAAGCATTTCTAATTGTTGTTTTGATAAATTTGATGGAGTTTCAACTACGACCCTGCACAAAATATCACCTCTTCTTCTGTCTCTTACAATAGATGCTCCCTTACCTTTAATTCTGAAAACTTTTCCAGTTTGAGTATTAGAGGGAATTTTTAGCGAAATACTATTTTCTAATGTAGGTATCTGGATTGATCCACCAATTACAGAAATATCAAAAGGTATTGGTGCTTCAATATATAAATGTCTGCCATCTCTTTCAAAAAGAGGATTTTCACTTACTCTTATGGCTACATAAAGGTCTCCCCTTTGCCCGCCTTTCATCCATTCTCCCTCCCCTGATAGTCTTACTTTGTCACCATTATCAACACCAGCCGGAATATTCACAGATAAAGTTTTATTGTCTTTTAAAGCACCTTGTCCTCTGCATGTTCTGCAAATATTTTTTATTATTTGTCCATTACCTGAACAAGTTGAACATGTCTGTTGTACTGAAAAGAATCCCTGTTGCATTCTAACTTGGCCAGAACCATTACAATTTGGACAAACAGTTGGACTTGTTCCCTTTTCAGCGCCTGATCCATTACACTCAGCACATTCAGAATGTGAAGGAATTTTTATCTTTTTTTGCACACCCAGAACAGCTTCTTTTAAACTTAACTCAAGATTATATTGAAGATCAGACCCTCTTCTTTGTCTTCTGGATTGTGATCTTGTTCCGAATACATCTCCAAAGATATCACCGAAAATGTCATTGATATTTATATCGTTGAAGTTTGGTCCTCCTCCCATACCCTCTACTCCTGAGTGACCAAATTGGTCATATGCAGATTTTTTTTGAGAGTCAGATAGAACGTCATATGCTTCAGCAGCTTCTTTAAACTTTGCTGCAGCTTCAGGATTATCTGGATTTCTATCTGGATGATACTTCATAGCCTTTTTTTTAAAGGCTTTTTTTAACTCAGCTGCTGATGAATCTCGAGAGACTCCAAGGATTTCATAGTAGTCTCTTTTAGACATAATATCTGATTATTTTTCGTCTTCTTTTACTTCTTCAAATTCCGCATCAACAGTATTTTCATCAGTATCTGATGTTTCAGGTTGTGCTGCATCCTGCTCACCTTGATTCTCTTGTTTGTATAGCTTCTGGGTAAGAGGTGTAAGTACATCATTAAGGTTTTTTGTAGCTGACTCAATTTCATCTACATTTTCAGCTGCTATTGCTTCCTCCAATGATTTAATTGCATCTTCTACTTGTCCCTTTTCGTCATCATTTAAAGCATCGCCTGAATCTTCAATTGTTTTTCTTGTCGCATGAACAAGCATATCTGCATTATTTTTAGTTTTGACTAATTCTTCAAACTTCTTGTCGTCTTCAGCATTAGCTTCTGCATCTTTAACCATTTTTTCAATATCCTCATCAGACAATCCACTTGAAGCTTTTATAACAATAGATTGTTCCTTGCCAGTATTCTTATCCTTTGCAGAAACATTTAGTATTCCATTAGCATCTAGATCAAAAGAAACTTCGATTTGAGGAACACCTCTTGCAGCAGGTGGTATATCAGTTAAATTAAACTGGCCAAGAGATTTATTTTGAGCTGCTTGAGTTCTTTCACCCTGAATAACATGAACGGTTACTGCTGTTTGATTATCTTCTGCAGTTGAAAATACCTGAGATTTTTGGGTTGGAATAGTTGTATTTTTTTCAATCAATGGAGTTGCAACACCACCAAGTGTTTCAATACCTAATGTTAGAGGTGTTACATCTAAAAGAAGAACATCTGTAGTATCACCTGATAAAACTGATCCCTGAATAGCAGCACCTACAGCAACTGCTTCGTCAGGATTTAAGTCTTTTCTGGCTTCTTTACCAAAGAATTCAGCTACCTTTTTTTGCACAAGAGGCATTCTTGTTTGGCCTCCAACTAACAATATTTCATTGATATCGCCTTTTGAGATTTTTGCATCTTTGAGGGCGAGCTTTAACGGCTCTAAGCTTTTGTCAACAAGATCTTCAACTAGAGCTTCAAGCTTTGCTCTTGTTATCTTATGTACAAAATGTTTTGGGCCCGAGCTATCAGCTGTAATGTATGGAAGATTTACTTCTGTTTGTTCAGAAGAAGAAAGTTCAATTTTTGCCTTTTCGGCTGCTTCTTTAAGTCTTTGAAGAGCTAGTGGATCACTTTTTAAATCAAATCCTGATTCTTCTTTGAATTTATCTACAAAGTAATCAATCAATCTTAAATCAAAATCTTCTCCGCCCAAAAATGTGTCACCATTTGTAGATAAAACTTCAAATTGATGTTCACCATCGACATCAGATATTTCTATAATCGATATATCAAAGGTGCCTCCTCCTAAATCATAAACCGCAACAGTTGCATCACCTTTATTTTTATCAAGGCCATATGCCAATGCTGCTGCAGTAGGCTCATTAATGATTCTTTTAACATCTAAGCCTGCAATTTTTCCTGCATCCTTTGTTGCTTGTCGTTGCGAATCATTAAAATATGCTGGCACTGTAATTACAGCTTCTTTAACCTCATGACCTAGATAGTCTTCTGCGGTTTTTTTCATTTTCTTTAAAACTTCTGCTGCTACCTGAGGTGGTGCAAGCTTCTTATTTGATGCCTCTACCCATGCGTCTCCGTTATCAGCTTTGATAATTTTATACGGAACCATGTCAGCATCTTTACTTACGACTTCATCATCAAAAGTACGGCCAATTAATCTTTTAATTGCATACAGAGTATTCTCAGGATTGGTTACAGCCTGTCTTTTAGCTGGAAGACCAACTAAAACTTCATCATTCTCAGTATATGCAATGACAGAAGGAGTAGTTCTTCCACCTTCAGCATTCTCAATAACTTTATGTTGTTGTCCTTCAACAACAGCAACACAACTGTTTGTAGTTCCTAAATCAATTCCTATAATTTTTGACATAATTTTCCTCTAATTCTTTATAACTGTTACCCTAGCTGGCCTTATCACCCTTGAGTGAAGCTCCCATCCTCGTTGAAAAATATTTCCAATTTCTCCATCTTTCTTATTTTTATCTTTTTCCATTGAAACTGCTTCATGCTTCTCTGGATTAAACTCCTCATTAACAGGATAGATAGGTATCATTCCAAATTTATCAAGAGTAGATTCAAAAGATTTTAAGGTAAGCTCAATACCCTCTTTATCTTCATCCGATGCATTATCTGAAAGATTTGATAAAGCATGCTCAAGATTATCAATTACAGGCAAAAGTTCATTTAAAAGTTTTTCAACTCCATATTTATGAGCTTTTTCAACTTCAGATATAGTCCTTTTAATGGCATTATCAAGATCTGCATTTGCCCTGATTAATGCTTGTTCGAGGTCCTCTTTTTTATCTAGTAGCTCTTCATAGGATGGTGTGCCTAAATTCTCTTCATCAACGTTTTCGCTTTCTTCGGCAACAACTTCAACTTTTTCATCTACAGAATTTTCATCTGCAATGCCATTTTTCTTGGTTTTTTTAACTTTTTTTGTCATTTTTAAATCCCACGATCTTATATATTGGGATTTAAAAATTCAGTTCAAGAGTATTGAGGATTTTTGTTTTTTATAGTTTTTTTACGTGCAAAACTAGATTGTGGTCAACTAGTTGATATCCAGCGTCCTTTGCGATGTTATTTAATCTTTCTATGAGCTCTGCATCTTGAAATTCAAGAACCTTACCAGTTTCAACATCAACCATATGTTCATGATTTTCCTCAACTACCTCATATACAGCATGACTACCCTCAAAATGATGCTTTTTAACCATGCCAGCGGACTCAAATTGAGTTAAGACCCTGTAAACCGAAGCTAAACCAATGTTTTCTCCATTATTAAGAAGTTCTTTATATATGTCCTCTGCACTAAAGTGCGCTTCTTCTTGTATGGCCGTAGATGCCAATACTTCCATAATTTTTATTCTGGGAAGTGTTGCTTTTAGGCCAGCTTTTTTAAGTTCTTTGTTTTGGTCATTCATATAATTATTATATCAGTCTAGTAGACTATTTTTTTTAAATTTGGAAGCGACATTAAAATTATTAGAAAGTATAATAAAATTCGCATATGAAACAAGTTATGAAAAATAAATTTAGTAATATTTTTTATATATTTCTTGCAACTTTCTTAATTAGCTCATGCTCTGCGCTCAGTCCCTATAAGGTTCCAATTCTTCAAGGTAATATTTTCGAAGAAGAGGATATAGAAAAATTATCTGAAGGATTGTCTAGAGACCAAGTAAAATTTATTTTTGGTACCGCACTTATTCAGGATCCTTTTCATTCAAACAGATGGGACTATTATTATTCGATCCAAGTAGGTGATGAAAAAATTAATGAAAATAAGCTCTCTATATTTTTCAATGATGAAGGTCTTGTTGATAGCTGGACAATAGAAGAGATAGATTTAAATTAATCTTTAATATTTTTAAGGAATCCTTGAATCGCGGCTTCACCAAATGAGTTTATTAGGTTTTCTGGTAAAAGATTATCAAGTAAGAACGGAAGTTCAAATTCTGCACTTAATGTTGCCTCAGTGACATCATCTGCTTTTGCATTCACTTTCCAGCAACCATTAAAAGTCTCAAAAGGTCCTTCAATTTGTTCAATATCGATTTGATAATTTGAAAGAATATTTTTAGATTTGATTTCATATTTTCTTAATAAAAAATCAAACTCAAGTAATCCGATTTCAAATCCATTGCCTTTTTCTATCAATTTAGCTTTTGAGCATCCAGGAATGAAATTGACATAATTTTCAAAATCAGCGATCTCTTTAAAAACCTTCTCTCTGTTGTGTGGAATTAATTTTGAAACCTTAAGTTTTCTTAACACTTCAGATGATTTGAGATATAAAAATAAAGGCAACACTCAAAGGTGCAACATATTTAATAAAAAATCTCCATAAGCTGTACAAGAAAGGGTTGATCTGAGGTATTTCGTTCTTTATCAAAGACTCATTCATAAACCAACCAATGAAAATTGCTATGAGCATTCCTCCTAAAGGTTGAAGAATTTGAACAGATATCAATTCCATTGTATTCAAAAAAGGATTAATAGACTCTCCTGATGAGTCGACAACAGAGAAAATATTAAAGCCGGTAGCAGTACCAATACCAATTACCCAACATAAAATTGAAATTACAATTGCAGATTGTTTCCTAGTTAAAAATTCCTCTTCTGCGAGATATGCCACACCTGGCTCTAGGATCGAAATTGAGGAACTTAAGGCTGCTATTGATAGTAAAATAAAAAATATTGGTCCAATTAGCTGACCAAATTCCATCTGATTAAAAGCAGATAATAGAGAAACGAATACTAAGCCTGGTCCACTACCAGGCTCAAGATTAAAAGCAAAAATAATTGGAAATATTGCGAGTCCTGCAAGGATTGCTACTAAGGTATCCAAAGAACCTACACTAAAAGAAGTTGAAACAATTTCTTGTTCCTTTGGCATATATGCACCGTAAGCCATAATAGAACCCATTCCTAAACTCATACTAAAAAAAGCTTGACCCATTGCTGACAAAAATGTGTCGGTTCCAACATTTGAAAAATCTGGCGCAAACAAAAAAGATAGTGCTTCTAGAAAAGCTCCATTAATTGCACCATAGATAACCATAAATAGTAATAAAAAGCCTAAAAGAGGCATTAAAATTTTAACCATCCTACCTATGCCGTCTTCCACACCTGCAGAGACAATTACCAATGTAAGAAACATAAAAACGGTGTGCCAAATTAAAAGATTTGTTGGTGAAGAAATTACCTGACCAAATTGCTCAGAAGAAGTTATTAATTCATTTGGTGATGCTGCTATAAAGATGTAATTAAGGCAGATTCCTGCAATGACGCTATAAAAAGAAAGAATTAAAACTCCAGCTATAATTCCTGTCCATCCTACTAATTGCCATAAAGACGATGCTCCTGAATCTATTGCAGATTTTTTCATAGCATTTATAGGGCTGTTTCCAGAGCGGCGTCCAATTAAAATCTCACTAATCATGATAGGTACGCCTATTGCAACAATACATAATAAATAAATTAGAACAAAAGCAGCTCCACCTTCAGTTCCAGCTTTATATGGAAATCCCCAAATATTTCCAAGACCAACAGCTGAACCAGTGGCGGCAAGTACAAATGTCCATTTACCAATCCATGTGCCGTGTTTTTTTAATGTCTTTTGCATAATTTACTCTTATAAATAGGGGCTACTATATGGATTTATCCAATATCCTGAAGATATTAGAAAACTTATACATACAAGTAAAGTTAGAATCTTTCTAAATTTTTGATAATCTTCATCTTTTGTATCAAAAATTACTGTTGATTTTTCAAATAAATAAAATAGATAAAAACTAATTATTGCGAGTATTAATGCTGTCATGATAAAACCAAAATATGTAAGAAGTAACATTGAGCATCCCAAAAGACTAAAACCAATTCCATAAGATAAATTTAGTGCTTGGTTTTTTTGATCATCTGGCCATCCCCAAGCAAATCCACCCAAAAAAGTAATAATAATTGACCCGTAAGCAAGCTGAAACTGAATAGAAATCTTTGCTATTTCTCCTCCAAGCACCCATGGCGCTAATGATAAAATTGCAAAAGGTATAAAACCAATATATCCATATGTAGATTTAATGCTAGTAATGTTCATTTATAAATAAAATATTGCATCTAATTTCTTAAAATACATAATAAAGCATGGCTACCGAAAAACCTGCATTAATTGTAAAAAATAAAAATGCATCGCGAAACTTCAAATTAAATGAATCTTTTGAGGCTGGTATCTCTCTCAAGGGATGGGAGGTCAAATCGCTACGAAATAAAAAAGTTGATGTAAAAAATTCATACGTAAATATCAAAAAAAATGAAGCATGGCTTATTGGAATTAAAATTGATTGTCCTCCATCTTTACAAAATGAAGACGTTGATCTTTTGAGAACAAGAAAATTACTGCTACATAAAAAAGAAATACTTAAAATTCAAAAGCTTAAAGGTGAAAAAGGCCTGACTTGTGTTCTAACAAAGCTTTATTGGAAAAATAATAATGTTAAGTGTGAGATTGCTTTGGGTGTTGGTAAAAAGCAAAGAGATCAACGTGAAGATATCAAAAAACGTGACTGGCAAAGAGATCAAGCACGAATTCTGAAAAATAAAAATAAATAACGAAAATCGATAGGTTTTATCTAATGATGTATAATTTTGCACCCCATGGGGGCGAATAGGGTTCGACGTTTCTACTGGACTCCAAAGCGCATGCCAAGATTATAGTAACTCTTGTAAAACATACTATAAAAAAATAGTTGCAAATAACGACAACTACGCTTTAGCAGCTTAATGCTAACCGATGCCAGAATTGACTATGGTTTGAAGCATCGGCTAAACACATAGTCTAGCCAGGCTGTATTGCTTGGATACAGTTTGGTTAAATTTAATCAAGCTCGCATTCATGCCCTGCTCTTCGGGTGATGGATGCTAAAAATAATAGAATGAGCTATGCATGTAGAAGTTAGGCTGAAGGATTGACGGACGCGGGTTCAATTCCCGCCGCCT
>ENA-OSEY01002106-OSEY01002106.1-marine-metagenome-genome-assembly--contig:-NODE-2106-length-13122-cov-3.463243_pt1 | contig 13122 bp, 15 predicted proteins | sample MGYA00248465_ERZ534230 | MGnify/ENA primary metagenome ERZ534230 (study PRJEB26409, sample SAMN06344110) | marine metagenome | isolation source: Sea water from surface | place: Atlantic Ocean:Southern... | reverse complement strand
GGCAAAGATAAGTATGCTATTGAAGTAGCAGTTGCTGGCTTTAACAAAGATGATGTTGAAGTTGAATATGAAGATAACCTTTTAACAGTAAAAACAAAAGATGTTAAAAGATCAGAGGAAAAAGAAGGTGATGAAGTTATTCATCGAGGAATATCGCAAAGATCTTTTGCAAGATCGTTTACTATTGCAGATGATGTAAAGGTTAATGGTGCAGAATTGAAAGATGGTTTGCTGACTATTTCTTGTGAAAAAATTATCCCAGAGGCTAAGAAAAAAAGACTTATTGAAATAAAATAAGTTTACCTTACTTGCGGGTTATTACCCGCAAGTATTAAAAACAATTTTTACTGCTAAATCCAACTACTTTGTTGTTTTGATTAATTTCAAACTTTCTTTCACAAATGATCTTAAATTTTTCCTTTTTATAAACATAGAAACGATTTCTACTATTATTCTTAAAGTCAATTTGATCTGGTTTTCCCATCTCCTCTTTTAAATTTTCCTCAGATTTGTTTAAAAATTTACTTAATTTTTTTTCCTCCTCTGAGGTCTTTTTATCTATTTTATTCGAAACTGTTTGACAGCTAATTAAGATTAAAGATGCGATTATGAGAAAAAATTTCATTACAACTGATTATAGAATAGATTTTATCTTTATAAACAGAAATTTTACCTTCAGGTTGTAAAATTTAATAATTCTAAAATTTAGGAGGGATTTTATAGAAAATAAGATGTATTGAGAAATTGGAGGTTTATATGCTTGATAAATATTTTAATTATAAAAAACATAGAACTAATTTTAGAACAGAAGTTATTGCAGGAGTAACGACTTTCCTAACAATGGCTTACATTATGTTCTTAAATCCTTTTATTCTCTCCGGTGAGTTTGCGGGTCCAGAAAAAGGTTTCTTTGATTTTGGTGCTGTGTTCACAGCTACAATTGTAGCGACAGCTATTGCTTGTTTCATAATGGCGTTTTACGGAAAAACTTGGCCAATTGGTTTAGCGCCAGGGATGGGTATAAATGCATTTGTTGCGTTTGGTGTGGTTGCTGGTATGGGTTATACACCGCAAGAAGCTTTAGGGGCCGTTTTAGTTGCTGGAGTTTTGTTCTTAATAATTTCCTTAACACCAATACGGGCTTGGCTTATTAACTCAATTCCAAGAAGCTTAAAATTGGGAATAGGTGCTGGTATAGGAGGTTTCTTAGCAATTATAGGTCTAGAGATTATGGGTGTTGTTGGCGACCATCCAGTAACATTAGTAACTTTGGGTGATATTAAAAACCCACTTGTAATACTTGGGTGCTTGGCTTTCGTTTCTATGATCGTAATGGAAAAAATGAAAATTAGAGGTAACATTATTATTGGCATACTCGTTTTCAGCGTAATTGCTTGGGTAAGTGGTCTTGCAAAGTTTAATGGTGTGGTGAGCTCACCTCCACCTATGACTTATCTTTTTGCATTTGACTTGGGTGCTGCGTTTACTGCTGGAATGTCTACAGTAATATTTACACTACTATTTATTGATTTCTTTGATACCGCTGGAACTCTTACTTCTGTTGCTAACGTGGCAGGTAAAGTAGGCAGAGACGGAAAAGTTCAAGACATTAATAAAGCAATGCTTTCTGACAGCGTAGGAACGGTTGCGGGATCATTAATGGGTACAACAACAGTCACTTCTTATGTTGAAAGTGGAGCAGGCGTAAAAGCCGGTGGAAGAACTGGGATGACTTCTTTAGTAATCGGAGTTTTATTTTTAGCATGTCTATTCTTTTCACCATTAGCTACATCACTTCCTAAAGAGATAGATGGGGCTGCTTTGCTTTATGTAGCTGTATTATTTGTAAGAAATATTACTGATATAGAATGGGATGACATCGCCGAGTCTGCGCCAGCAGTAGTAGCATTCATATCGATGCCGCTAACTTATTCTATAAGTCATGGTATAGCTTTAAGCTTCATTGCTTATGCTTTGATAAAAATTTTCACAGGAAAATTTAACAAAACATCACCAGCTATTTGGTTAATAGCTGTATTAAGTGTTGCAAGTTTTGCTGTTGCTTAAAATTCTAGGGGCTAGAAAACCTGGCCCCTTTAATTCTTATGACTTTTCTTTAAATCTTCGATTCTAATTTCTTCGTATTTTTCAAAAGGTTGGACAATCCAGGGATTATCTTTTAATCTTTGAGCGCAAAAATCAGGCTCAAAAGTTGAGTCTGCCTTTTTCCATAATACAGCAGTTTTAATCTGTTTGATTTTTCCTTTTAAGGACTTGTAGTTTTTTAACCAATCAATGCTCCTATTCAAGGTAACACCGGTGTCAGACAAATCATCACATAAAAGGATATTGCCGCTCATATTTTGCACTGTCGAACTTAATTCCCTTGAGAAAATTAATTCTCCTTGTTGGTTTTCTATATCTTTCCCAGAATATGATTCTACTGCTAAGTAAGCACATTTTAATTTAAAAACTCTACTTAATACGTCTATTATTGGCGCTCCACCGCGCATAATACCTATTAAAAGGTCAGGTTTGAAACCACTATCGTAAACTTTTATCGCAAGTTTCTCTACAATAGTATTGTACTCTTTCCAGTCTACGATTAACTTATCTGCCATAGAAAAAAGTAATTTATTTTAGAGGAGTTGTAAATGAAAGGTTATGTGGTTTGTGTTTATAAAAATATAAGCAATGTGGACAAGCTTAAAGAATATGCTGCAAAAGCTAGAGTTGCAGTCGAAAAATTTAAAGGCAAATTTTTAATTAGGGGAGGAAAATCTATATCAAATGAAGGTGAAAAGTCTCCTAGAACAGTTGTAATCGAGTTTCCATCCTATGATGATGCTAATAAATTTTATAACTCAATAGAATATCAAGAAGCTCACTCAATTCTAAAAGGCTACGCAGAGAGACAACATCAAACAATTGAAGGTGCTTAATACTGAATTGGCTCATCATCAATACTGCGCCAAAGGTACCATGTGGCGACTGAGCAATAGGGAGTAAATTTTTTATAAAGTTTATCTAAAAATCTTTTAGGGGGAAGGTATCTTTTTTTATAATTATTAGAGATAGCTCGCAATAGTCCGATATCTTGTAATGGCCAAATGTTGGATCGATTATAAGTGAATAATAATATCATCTCTGCACTCCATCTGCCTATTTGTCTTAATGTTGATAAATATTCAATAGCTTCCTCATCGTTCATTCTTAATATTAACTTAGGATTAAATTCTTTTTTCATGAATTTTAAAGATAACTCTTTAATTCCTAAAGCTTTTTGCCTGCTTAACCCACAAGATTTCAATTGTTTTAATGATAACTTTGAAACATAGGTTGGATTGATCTTTCTTGTTTTAGATCTAAATTTTCTAAAAACTGAATTCGCGGCAGAAACGCTTATTTGCTGACCAATAATACTTTTACAGAGAGAGTAAAAAATATCTTTTCTAGTCGTTAAAAATTTATCATTATATTTTAAAATTAGTCCTTTTAATACTTTGTCTTTTCTAGACAATGTTTTAATGGCTCTCTTCCAATAGCGCGGATATTTGCTCACGGCCTTGGGCTAACAACTTGTTTCTTTAGTTGGGACTCTCTTATAAATATAATTATAGAACTTATGATAATTAAACCCGCACCTAAAAGAGTTAATATTTTTGGTACTTCTCCCCATATGAAATAACCTAATAGTATCGCGAATACTAAATTCAAATATTTTGTTGGAGTTACAAGAGAAGCTTCAGCAATTCTTAGAGATACTGTAAGTAAAATATTGGCATATGAACCTATGATACCCGTAAAAATTAGGAGAAAAAATTCAAATTTTGATGGCATTACCCATCCAAATGGCAAAGTAGCCAGACCTACTATCATACTTAATAATGAGAAATATAATGCAATTCTGTAATTTGGCTCTGTTGATGATAAACTTCTTATACTTAAAGCTACACACGCAAAGAAAATACAAAATACTATCGGAAATAAATAATAAATATTTAATTCGTCGTAAGCTGGTTTAACAATCATCAGCATTCCTATAAATCCAATTAGCACAGCTGACCATCTTCTAATTCCAACTTTTTCAGATAAAAAAAATATTGAACCAAGGGTAACAAATATTGGACCACCAAATGTTAAGCTAACGACATCTGCTAATGGTATCTCCCTTAAAGCTATAAAAAGTGCTACAATCGCTAATGTGCCTGATATAGCTCTAAATGCATGTAATTTTGGTCTTGTTGTTTTGTAAAAAGTTTTAAATTCAGATCTTGGTACTAACATCAATATTGGTATTAAACCAAAGAAAAAGCGCGAAAATAAGACCTCTCCAACAGGCAACATATCTAACCACTTTACACATGCATCCATCATTGCAAAACATGCAACTGAAGCCACACCGTACAATACGCCTATTTGATTTTTTGTAAGCAATTTATTATCCTCAATTACTTTTAACATAAAATGAGCAATTTAGACAAAGCGATTATTTGTGGTGGGTGTTTTTGGGGAATAGAAGAGAACTTTAGAACAAAACCTGGAATTATATCCACTGAAGTAGGTTATGCTGGTGGACAAAACAGTAATACAAGTTATGAGGAGGTTTGTACGGGTACAACTGGTCATGCTGAATGTGTTAAGTTAACTTTTGATAAAAAAATAATCTCTTATGAAAAAGTATTAGATCTCTTTTTTAAAATGCATGATCCGACACAAAAAGATATGCAATATCCAGATATAGGCACACAATACAGAAGTGAAATTTTTTTTACAAATCTGGATCAAAAAAAAATAGCTTTAAAAGTTAGGGCAAAATTTAACGATTTACTTAATAATAAAGTTGTCACAAACATTAATCCTTTAACAACTTACTCAGTCGCAGAAACTTACCATCAAAAATACATTTTTAAAAAAAACACATGAAACCTTTAGTTGAAACAAATTGGTTATCCAGTAATTTGGATAGAGTTAGAATATTCGATGCAACTTGGCACTTACCCAATTCAAAAAGAAATGCTGAGGATGAATTTAAAAAAGGTCACATAAAAGGATCACTTTTTTTTGATATTGATAAACATTCAAATAAAAATTCTAAATTACCGCATATGATGCCAGATAAAGAACAATGGGAAAATATTATTTCAAATTTTGGTGTAAAAAAGAGTGACCATATAATTATTTACGATAATTCTGATTTGTACAGTTCATGTAGACTTTGGTTTAGCTTTATATACTTTGGCCATAACGTTGATCAGGTTTCAGTTTTAAATGGTGGTTTAAAAAAATGGAAAATAGAAAAAAAAGAAATTACATCTGAAATTAGTTATTTTGATAAAACAAATTATACCTCTTTAGAAAACAAAGAATTAATTTTAAATAGAAAAGATATAGATGATAACATTAAAGAGAAAAAATTTGGATTAATTGATGCAAGAAGCAAAGCAAGATTTGAGGGACAAGTGCCAGAACCAAGGCCAGGTTTGAAAGCAGGGTCAATTCCCAATTCAAAAAACCTACCTTATAGTGAATGTATAAATAAAAATGATAATACGTTTAAAGATGTTGAAGAATTAAAAGCTATTTTTAAAAATCTAAATTTAAATGATAAAATAGCATTTACTTGTGGTTCTGGTATGACCGCATGTGTTTTAGGTCTAGCAAATTCCCTGATTAATGGTACAAATCCAATTATTTATGACGAGTCCTGGTCAGGATATGGATTAATTAATAATGACAACAAAAAATAAAATAAAATCTATAGTAATAATTAGTTTAATAATAATTATTGGAATTATAGCTGCGCGTCATTTTATTGGTTTACATTTTAAGAAGAAATTTAGTGTTAGGCCAGCACCTGGAGTAATTGTGTCTGAGGTTCTTAAATCGAATTTTTATAATAGTATTGAAACTTTTGGAACTGCGATAGCAAAAAATTCAAAGACATACAGGGTAAAGAAAGATGAAATTGTTGGTAATTTCAATATAGACAATAGATTTGTGAAGAAGAATGAAATCATTGTAGCATTAAAAGAAAATCGAAAAATTGTCGCTGATTTTAATGGAAAGTTAGGGAAAAGGGAAATTGCTCAAGGTGTACTTGGATCAGATAGTTTAATAATAACTCTTGATGATTTAAAAAATATTATTATAGACATTAAAGTTCCTGAAAACTACGTGGGTGTTATAAAAAAGAATCTAAAAGTGGAGATTTTTTCATCAGCTTTTAAAAAAGTTTTTAAGGGTAAAATAGAGTCTGTGAGCTCAAGAGTTGACCCGTCTACCCGGTCCATTTTAGCAAGAGTTATTGTTAATAATAACAGATATGAAATAATTCCAGGTCAATTAATGACCGTAAGAGTGATCTATAATGAGCAGAAACAACTAGGAGTGCCTGAAAGTGCAGTAACTGTTCAAGGAAAAACATCTTTTGTTTACGTGGTAAATAATGGCGTTGCAGAGAAACGATTTATCAAAATTGGAAAAAGGAATTTTGGCAAAGTCTCAGTTTTGTCAGGAATTAGTGAGGGAGAATTAGTAATCTCCGAAGGAGTATCTAAAGTAAGAGACAAAGGTAAAATTAAAATAGTCGAAACTAAGGTTCAAAATTAATGTTTTTAACAGATCTTTCTATAAAGAGGCCAGTAGTTGCATCTGTCATGAGTTTAATTTTGGTTATATTTGGCTTAGTAACTTATCAGCAAATACCAACTGACGAACTACCTGATGTACAACCTCCTGTCGTGACTATTCAGACAGAATACCCTGGTGCTTCGGCTGAAATAATTGATACTCAAATAACTCAAAAAATTGAAGATTTTGTTGGAGGCACACCAGGATTAGAAACTATAGATTCTTTTAGTGAGGACGAAAGCTCCAGAATCACACTTACCTTCGAAACAGGTTTAGATTTGGATAATGTAACTAATGATGTGCGCAGCTCTGTAGCCAGAGTCATGGATAATCTTCCAGATAGAGCTAACTCACCAGAAATTTTTAAACAAAGCGCAGGTATGAGAACAACGATGTGGTTATCTTTTAGTTCTGATACTTTGACTGACATTGAGTTAACAGATTATGCAGATCGATATTTGACTGATTATTTCTCAACTGTCTCAGGAGTGGGTAGGGTTAGACTTGGGGGAGAAAGAGAATTATCATTGAGGATTTGGTTAGATCCTTTGGCTTTAGCAGCAAGAGATTTGACCACGCAAGAAGTCGAGTCGGCTCTAAAAAGAGAAAATATAGAGTTTCCTGCAGGAAGAATTGAGTCTAGAGACATTGATCTAACAATCCAACTGGATAAAGCATATGAAGATTTGGACAACTACAGGAAATTACCTCTTAAAAGATCAAATGACGGTTCAATTATAACACTCGATGATGTATCTAGAGTGGAGTTAGGTGCTGAAACCACAAGAACAATCTTCAAAGGTAATGGAAAACAAGTTGTGGGCATTGGTATTTATCAGCAGTCTGATGCGAACACTATTTCTGTAGCTAACGGTGTTAAAGCCAAAATAAAAGAAATCGAGCCCAGTTTGCCTCCTGAAACTTCTCTAGAAGTATCATTTGATAGAAGTAATTATATTAAAAGTGCAATTAATGAGGTTTATAAGACTCTTTTTGTGGCACTTATATTAGTAACTTTAATAATTTATTTATTTTTAGGTAACATTAGGGCTTTAATTGTTCCTCTAGTAGCTTTGCCTGTTTCGCTAATTTCTACTTTTTTAGCTATTTATATTTTTGATTTTTCAATAAATCTTTTTACATTAATGGCTTTAGTGCTTGCTATAGGGATAGTGGTAGATGATGCTATTGTAATGCTTGAAAACATTGTAAGGCGTATTGAACTAGGTGATAGTCCATTAGTTGCAGCTTATAAAGGTGCAAAACAAGTATCTTTTGCAATTATTGCGACCACAGTCGTGCTTATAGCGGTTTTTGTTCCCCTCATATTCATAAAAGGAATTTCAGGCGTACTTTTTACACAAACAGCAATAACTTTGGCTTCGGCAGTTATAATTTCAAGTTTTGTTGCTCTATCTTTAAGTCCAATGCTTGGAAGTAAATTTTTAAAAAAAGACATGAACAAATCAAAAATTGTTATGAAATTTGAAAAGTTTTTAAAAAACTTATCTGTAGTTTACAAGTCTTCTTTATTTAATTGGATAAAAAAAAAGAAAATTATAGTAATGTTTTTAGTTTCAGTTTTATTATCAACAGTGTTTTTGTTTAATTTCGCGCCAAAACAACTAATTGCTCAAGAAGATAGAGGAGCCTTTTTTGTAATTATAAAAGCTCCTCAAGGATCAGGATTTAATTTTACAAAAAATAAAGCTGAGCAAATAGAGAGTTTTTTGCTTCCTGAGGTGGGTAAAGGAGAATACCGAAGACTTATTATGAGAGTGCCTGGATTTGGCAAATCCTCAAAACAAGTTAACAGTGGTTTTATCATCGTATTATTGGAACATTGGGATAAAAGAAATAGACACGGAATTGAAATAATGAGGGACTCTTTTGGTAAAATTTCTAAAGTACCAGGCGTTTTAGCATTTCCGGTAATGCCACAAGGTATTAGAACAGGTGGCATAGAAAGCCCTGTTCAGTTTGTAATTCTAGGGAATACTTATGAAGAATTAATTAAATGGAAAGAAATTATAAAAGAAAAGGCGAGAGAAAACCCAGGTCTTGCCTCTATTGAGGATGATTTTGATCTTAACAAACCTCAGTTAAATGTAAAAATTGATCAAAAAAAATCTGCAGATTTAGGTGTAACCACTAATGAAATAGGTAGGACACTAGAAACTATTTTCGGATCAAAAAAAGTTACTGAATTTACTAAAGATGGTAAAGAGTACTCAATAATACTGCAAGGCGATATAAAAGATAGGCAAGAACCTGATAGTATCAGTAAAGTGTTTGTACGTTCAAAAAATAATAACAAATTAGTATCAGTTTCAAATCTTGTAAGTTATGAGGAAGAGGGTCAATCACCTTTTTTGGCTAGATATAATCGACAAAAAGCAGTGACGATTTCTGCACGTTTAGTTGGTGATTACTCATTAGATGAAGCTTTAAATTTTTTGGTTGGGGTTGTTGAGGATAATACCCCTAAAGCAAGAGTCGCATATAAGGGAGAGAGCGAGGAATATAAAAAAACTAACTATGAACTTTATTTAATTTTTGCTTTAGCTTTAATCACAGCTTATCTAGCGATGTGTGCTCAATTCGAAAGCTGGAAACATCCTCTTACAATTATGTTGACCGTACCATTAGCTATTTTAGGTGGAATGTTAGGATTGTTAGTTGTTGGATCTTCTTTAAATGTTTACAGCCAAATTGCATTGATAATATTAATTGGGTTATCGGCTAAAAATGGGATCCTTATTGTAGAATTCGCCAATCAATTGAGAAAAGAAGGAAAAAACATAGAAAATTCTATTATAGAGTCTGCTTCTATAAGGTTTAGACCAATTCTAATGACTAGTTTGTCCACGATTTTTGGTGTCTTGCCACTTATTATAGGATCTGGACCTGGTGCAGCAAGCAGATTAACTGTAGGTATCACTATTTTTGGAGGTATGATTTTCTCAACATTTTTCACACTGTATGTCATACCGAGCATGTATTCAATTCTTGCTAAGAATACAAAGCGAATTGATGCAATAGAAATTGAATTAAATAGACAACTTAAAAAATAATGTATTTGTTTTTATCTAAGTTTTTTTTGCAAAGAGTTAATTGTTTTCTATATTTATTGGCTAAATCTTTGACTGACTTTGCATAAATAATTGCTTTTTTATCTTTGGAATAATTTTTATAGTCACCCCAACCTTTATAGTAAGCTAGATACTGTCTGTAAGCATCTCTTTTTGGGATTTTTAAAATTTTATTAGTTTTATTTATATACCACCCAATAAAATCTACTGAGTCTTTAAATCTTGCTCTAGTTGCTAAAGGACTATCCGTCTCCTGCTTATACTGTTCCCAGGTCCCTTTCACAGCCTGGGAATAACCAAAAGAGGATGAAGGTCTTTTAAAAGGTATAACTTTAAAAATCTTTTTTCTTGGTGGTTTAGCTAACCAGTTAAAATCGCTTTCTTTTTTAACAAATGCTAATTGCATATGTATTGGCACTCCCCACTTCTTGTAAGTAGATTTTGCATGTTTATACCACAGGTATCTCTCCTCGAAGATTGCGCAACTGTTTTGAGTGTTTTTAGGGACTGAGGAGCAAGCCATCACAAATAATAACGGTATTAATAATTTAAAATTAGATATTCGAATCACTTAAACATTATAAATCATTTGTATTTTCTTCTCCAATCTTCAGGTCTCTCAAATTTACCGCTCCAAATTCCAACTCGTTCTTTTTTTGCAATATTCTCTGCCTGAGAATATTCACCTTTTGAATATCTTTTATAATCAATTGCATGGCCATTTCTAACCATCATATAATTTAAATTAAGTCGCTCTTTTTTTTTATTAATATGGGAAAAGCATCTTGCAATTATTCTCTTATATCGATCTTTATTTTTATAATAACAATCTACTTTAATGGTATCATTAATTATTCTTTTTAAGAATTTGGTGGATACGTGTCCGCAGTTATAAGGCTTATTATCTTTATAACAAATTTGTTTCTTTTCAGGTGCATCAATACCAAATAATCTTATAGATGCACCCTTAATTTTTATGGTATCTCCATCTATAACTATTGCATTTCCAGAAATAATTTTATTTCCATCTTCAGAAAGTGAATAGGGAAAAAATAAAAATAGAAATATTGATATATAAAAAAATTTTAACATTAAAATCTTCTTTTTAATTGCTGATAAAATATTACTATAAAAAAAGAAAACAAAGTTCCAATAAGATTTCCAAAAAGATCTAAAAGTTGAAAAGATCTGTTGGGAATAAGAAAATGAGATAATTCAAGAATTATGGATAAACAAGTAAAATACATTAAAATTTGAAATAGTTTTTTTTTGTGAAAATATTTTATAAAGCCTAATAAAGACAAGTATAAAAAAGCCAATAAGTGATTGATGGAAGTTCCTATTGGATTTGCTATCAAATCGGGTTGTCTTGCAAAGTCCTCATACAAAAAGAAACCAATGAGACTTCCAGGAAATAAATATAAAATAATCATTGCTGTAAAAGAGAAATAATAAAGATATTTTATCAAACTAAAGACAATATTTTTCATTATAAATTTAATATAATGCATAATATCTGATATTTTACTTTTATGAGCAAATTAATCTTAACTAGGCATGGTCAAAGCGTTTGGAACGCTGAAAATAGATTTACTGGCTGGGTTGATGTTGATCTTTCAAATAAAGGCCGAGAAGAAGCTAAAAAATCTGGTCAATTAATTAAAAAACTTAATATCAAAATAGATATTTCATACACATCGTACTTAAAGAGGGCAATAGAGACTTTAACATTAATTCTTAAGGAAAATAATATAGCTTTAAAATTTAATACGGCATGGGAGTTAAACGAAAGACATTACGGTTCCTTGACTGGTCTTAATAAAGAAGAAACAAAAAAAAAGATCGGTGAAGAACAGTTTAAGAAATATAGAAGATCCTGGGATATTGCACCACCTCCAATACAAAAGGAAAGTGAACATCTAAGTAAATTCAGTCCATTAAATAATGGTATACCAGCAGAAAGAATACCTGCTTGCGAGTCTTTAAAAAATACTTATGAAAGGGTTGTCCCTTTCTATGAAAAGGAGATAAAAAAGAGCCTTGTATTAAATAAAAATATTTTAATTTCAGCTCATGGAAATTCTCTAAGAGCTTTGTGTAAATTTTTACTTAACATTTCAGATAAAAAGATAAGCGAATTAGAAATTCCAACAGGAAATCCGTTAATAATAAGTTTTGATAAAAATCTTAATATTGAAAAAAATTATTACTTAGACAGCTCAAGGGCAAAAAATATCATATTCAATCAATAGATTTTAATTTTAAAATCTGATCATAAGTGTGCTTCGTATTTACATGATAAAATTTTTGATGACTTTCTATCCCGATTAAATTTCTTTTTTGAATTAATATATCCCATATTGCATTCATAGAAAAAATTTTTTTGTTTACTGATTGAAATATTTTTCTATTTAAAATTTGAGCTCCAGTAAAAATAAACTCATTTTCTAGATCTCTTGACACAAAATTGTCCGAGAGATTGAAGTCTCCTTTGAAAGAGGTATCAAAACTGTTATCTTTTTTTACAAGTAATAATGAACTTTTATTCTCCTTAAAAAAGATTTTCTCAAGTTTATTTAGCTCATCTAAATACCCATTGTTCCAAATAGTATCAGGATTGATTACGATAAAAGGGTTTTCATTAAATGGCTCGGTACCCTTTAAAATGCCACCACCTGTGTCTAGAAGAAGTTTTCTTTCATCTGAAATATTTATTTTAATATGAATTTTCTTTTTTTTTATAAATTCAATTACCTTATCTGCTAAGTGGTGCACGTTGACAGTTAATTCTTCGACTCCGAAATCTGTCATTAAGTCGATTGTCCTATCAATTAAGGTTTTACCGCCTATTTGTAAAAGAGGCTTTGGAAGTTTTGAGGTTATTGGTTGCATTCTTTTTCCTAAACCTGCAGCCAATATCATAGCATGTTTAATTTTCATATCTCTTTTAATTTCCTGATAGGAAGATTTTTTTTAATTAATTTTCTTAAGTTATTAAAAATTGGGTTTTTAAGTCTTTTATTTATCATCTTCCAGGTATTAGGTATGTATCTTAGATATTGTGGTTTACCATCTCTTTTAAAGAGTCTTGTAAAGATGCCAAGTATTTTCAGATTTCTTTGAATAGACAAAATATCATAATCTGCTTTTAATTTTTTTTTATCATATTTTTTTATTTTCGACTTTGAGTGATAATAATCAATAAGCTTTTCTTGATCCTTTGTGGGAATTATTATTCTAATATCATCGACTAATGAAACAACATCATAGAGCGGGTTTCCTATAATCATATCTTGGCTATCAATTACTCCGAGTTTCCCTTTTTTACAGATTATGTTAGACGCATGGAAATCGCGATGGGTTAGAAAGTTGTTTTTAAAAAATAATTTTTTGTATA
>ENA-OSEY01002105-OSEY01002105.1-marine-metagenome-genome-assembly--contig:-NODE-2105-length-13124-cov-2.258910_pt1 | contig 13124 bp, 10 predicted proteins | sample MGYA00248465_ERZ534230 | MGnify/ENA primary metagenome ERZ534230 (study PRJEB26409, sample SAMN06344110) | marine metagenome | isolation source: Sea water from surface | place: Atlantic Ocean:Southern... | reverse complement strand
GATGTAATACCTTTATTATTCACGCAAGAAAAGCGTGGTTAAAAGGTCTTAGTCCAAAACAAAATAGAGAAATTCCTGAACTCAACTATGATCGTGTTTACCGATTAAAACAGGATTACCCTGATTTAGAAATTATTATAAATGGTGGTATTAGCTCACTTGAAGGTTCCATTAAACATTTAAAGAAAATTGATGGTGTTATGATCGGCAGAGAGGCCTATGCGAATCCTTATCTTTTGGCAGAGGTCGATCAGATAATATATGGCCACGATAAGCCAGTTATCAAAAGAGAAGAAATTGCTGAAAAATTCTGTGAATACATTGATAATGAGATGAGCAAAGGTACAAAAATTCACGCAATGACTCGACACATGCTAGGTTTATTTAGGGGAGTCAAAGGTGCTAAACAGTTCAGACGTTATTTAAGCGAGAACGCATACAGTGAAAACGCATCGATAGATGTTTTGTACAAAGCACTGTCAAAAACTGAAGGAGCCACATAAATGGGCGCAGTCAATCAGCTTGATCAACTAAAAAAAGTAACAACTGTGGTCGCAGATACCGGTGATTTTGAGGCAATTTCTAAATTTGCCCCAGAAGACGCAACTACTAACCCCTCACTCATTCTTAAAGCGGCTCAAATGCCAGAATATAAGTACTTAGTTGATGAGGTCATTAGCTCAATCGATGCTGATTTATCTAGTTTAGAGCAAATGTCACTTTGTATGGACAAGCTCGCTGTAAAATTTGGTGAAAAAATACTGGAAGTCATTCCGGGTCGAGTATCAACTGAAGTTGATGCCCGATTATCATTTGATATACACGGCTCAGTTGATAAAGCACGATCACTTATTTCTCAATATGAAGAAGCTGGGATTAATAAAAATAGAATACTCATTAAGATGGCATCAACCTACGAAGGTATAAGGGCTGCAGAGATCTTGGAAAAGGAGCACATCAACTGTAACTTAACGCTCCTTTTCAACTTTACACAAGCTGTTGCTGCCGCTGATGCAGGTGCTTTTTTAATTTCACCTTTTGTCGGTAGGATACTAGATTGGTATAAAGCAAAAGATCCTGATAATGATTTTTCAGGTGCTAATGATCCTGGCGTTCAATCGGTTACAAGAATCTATAATTACTACAAACAATCGGGATATGACACGATTGTTATGGGTGCTAGCTTCAGAAATACAGGCGAAATAAGAGAACTTGCTGGCTGTGATCGGCTAACGATTAGCCCCCAATTGCTCGATGAACTCAGTAATAGTTATGAATCTGTACCAATCAAATTACAATCAGACAATACGGGGCCCGACATAAAATATAATCTGGGTCGGGAAAGTGACTTTAGATATGAAGTTAACAGCGATGAGATGGCAACAGAGAAGCTTGCTCAAGGAATTCGAGGTTTTGCCGCTGATCAAGACAAACTAGAACATTGGTTAAAAGAAACCTATAAATGATTAATAAAATTAAGGATTTCTTTAAGAAAAAAACTGAAGAGTCCGTTGAGAGCTCTCACTCAGTTGTTAATATTGCAACGGCAGCACTTCTTATCGAGGTGATGACGATTGATGGTAATATGGATAAAAATGAAATAGCGTCTATTAAAAAAAACCTGAGCGAGATATTGGATATCAGCGATTCCGAAATTCAAGAGTTAATTGAACTGTCACAAGAAGAAGTTGAAGAGGCAACATCTCTTTATCAATTCACAAAGGAAATTAATTCACATTTTGACCTGGATCAGAAATTAGAACTTATGACAGCACTATGGCAGGTAGCTCTTGCAGATGACTATTTGGATAAGTACGAGGAGAGTATCATTAGAAAGATAAGTGATCTAATCCACCTAAGACATAGTGAATACATTCAATGCAAAGCTAATGCGAGAAATTAAATCAATAGTAGTCATCGTATTCTTCAAAATCCTCATAATCTCCAAAATCATCAAACGCATCATCTAGATTTCCATCTTTAATTTCGTACTCTCTGGTTTGAAGGTAGATATCTCTCACAAACAAATATCCATCGCCGCTCATCATCTCATCAACCCCCAGCAAATCAGCACGAACTGCGACGATATCGATCATTTTTAAGCCCACTCTAGCGCCATAATTGTTGTTATAAGTAAATGGATCTAAAAGACTATCGAAAAAATTAGAGGGTGCATCACGTAAAGTTGAAGGTCCGTAAAGGGGTAACATTAAGTACGGGCCACTACTGACGCCCCATACCGCCAACGTTTGGCCAAAATCCTCTGATTCATACCCTTTTACATTTAACTTAGTGGCAACATCAAATAATCCCGCCATACCAAGGGAACTATTAATCAGAAATCTGACCGTAAGATCAACTGATCGCAATATTTTACCCTGAAGCAAATGATTTGCAGCACTTGGAATGTCATCCAAATTACTAAAAAAATTGTTGACTAATTTTTTGGTAAAATCAGGTGTCAATTTTTCGTAGCTTCGTGCAAGAGGTTCGAGCATTAATGGATCAACGATCTCAAAGTTGAATGTATAAAATTTTCTGTTCAAATCCTCGAGTGGATCCACTGATTCTGAATCTTCAGAGAATCCAGCGCATGAGAAAATTAATGTAAAGATTAAAATGTAAAATTTCAAAGAAAATCCCTTCTCGGTTCTCATCATTATAGTCTTTTAATTAAAACAGGGCATAACAGTTAGAATCCTTCCAATCCTAATTACTCAAACTGTATTTAATTTCTCTTGAAGGTTATCCCACAGTTTAATGAGCCTCTTGTAAGAAACTGGTTGTCTCGTTTTAAGCTGCTGGGCAAATAATGAAACTCTTAATTCCTCGATAAGCCATCTTATTCTCTGAAGTTCATCAAAAACTGGTTTATTTACATCCTCTGTAACAGAGCTAATACAATCGGTTAAATGATTTATTTGATCCATAAATCTGACATCATCATTTTGTTTGCGAGGCATTTTTTCGATTCTAATCATTATTGCTTTAAGATATTTAGGATACTGTTGAAGATCCACCTCTTGTGCATGCATTAGGGTATTTTTTTTGAACATTGCGTTAAGTTGATTATAAATATCTAGTTTACTGCGCTGAAACTGATCAGGTAGCTTTTGTAATTCAATCCTGCACTGATGGATAAGTGAAAATAGTGATTTCAACCAAATTTCCATATCTAAGATATTTCGGATAACTTCAGACGAATGCTTGTCTAAAAGCTCCTCAAACTGAAGTTTGTATCTGACAATTCCATTGCTTTTAAAAATAACAGAGTAAAAACTTGCGAAAACTATTGATTCAATAAGTTCTTTTTTTGAATTCAACCCTGCCGCGTTTATTTTAAGATCATCATCTCTAAATAATTTCTCTAACACTTTTTTGAATCGACCTCTGCTTTGCAACCAGGCAAGACGAATTTGTCCAAGCCTACCCTTATTATCTGCTTCAATTGGATGATCGAATAGTTCAATTGCAACGTGAGTTCCTTTGTCTACTAATGCGGGCCAGGCTTTTAACAAGAGAGTATTTTTCTTGAATGAAAAAACCTCAGGCAAGTCATCAAAATCCCAGGAATACAAACTGTCTCTCTCAATACGTTGTACCTTTTCACTCGCAAGATTGTTTTTAAAGGTGTCTCTATATTTATCCTTTAGTTCAATCAAGTCTTTGGATACCTCGATAATCTGATTATTTTCATCCATCAGTTTAAAACTGGCCCGATACCATGGATTGATCTTTTTAATGTCCCATAAATCTTCATGTACTTTTTCTCCTGATAAGGCAAACAGATACTTTCCAAGTTGCTGTCCAAGCGGCTTATTTTCAGCTTTCAGCAGGTGTGCGATTGATTTTACAGATTCAGGTATTGGAACAAATTGTTTTCGTGTGCTTTTAGGTAATGACTTAATCATTTCAATACATTTATCCACGAGCATCCCAGGGACTAGCCAATCAAAGAGATACTTTGGAGTCTGATGAAGTACAGCAAGCGGTATTTTTATCGATAATCCATCATCGCTGTGACCCGGCTCAAACTTATATTCCAAGATATATCTAATATTTTCATAGTCAACATATTTTGGGAATTGCGCCTCTGTCTCAATCGACGGAAGCACATTAGCAATTAATTCTGATGTCACAAACAAGAATTTCGGATCACTAATTTCAATTTTTTTTCGCCAACGCTCAAAACTTTTTAAGTTGATAACAGTTTCAGGAACTCTTTTATCATAAAAATCATACAATGCCTTATCGCCAAGAAATATATCTCTCGACCGCAATCTATTCTCTTTTTCCTCTAAATCTCTGACAAGCTCTGTATTTTTTTGTAAAAATTCACCACCACCGGAATAAAGAGCATTTACTAATGCATCCCGAATAAAAATCTCTCTACAAAGACTTGTGTTAATACCCTCATAAGAAATGAGCTTGTCTTTTATGATAGGTAATCCGAAAAGTAATTGGGTTTCCTTTACTAAAATAGTTCCTGATTTCTTATGATAAAAAGGCTCTCCATATTGTTTTTTTGTTAAATGCTCAGCATATTGCTCTATCCATCGATTATCGATTTTAGCTACATTGAGTGCATACTGCTTATTTGTTTCAAATAATGATCCGGCCATTATCCATTTCGGTGGTTTCTTACTTAGACTTGATCCAGGGAATATCGAAAATACTCTATTTCTAGTGCCTTTATACTCTGATTGACTATCCAAAAATCCAATTTGTGTTACCAAACCGGATAAAATTGCTCGGTGTATCTTTTCTTCGTTATTTTGATATTTTTCTAAACTATAACCCATGGAGACAAGTGCATCTTTTAATTGTGATATGAGATCGCGCCATTCGATAAAACGAACATAAGAAATATTGTTTCGTTTGCAGAATTTTACAAATTTTGATCTCGAATTTGCCTCACTTTGACGAGTAAGAGCATTCCACAAATTTAAAACAGACATAAAATCAGATCTCCAATGTCTGCATTGATTAATAAAGCTCAAATCGCTTTCTTGATTTTTTTGGGAAATAATGGGATTTTGAATGCTTAAACCCGCAACGATTGTTAATACCTCATCCAGTACCTTCAACCTAGATGCTTCAAGAAGCATTACAGCCAGACGAGGTTCGATTGGAAATCTCACAATGGAGCGACCTACCCTAGTGAGTTTTTTGCTCGAATTAATCGCTCTCAACTCGTGTAGCAATTGATATCCATCATTGATTAATCTTGAGTCAGGTCGATCAACAAAAGAAAATTCCTCAATTTTACCAAGTCGTAAATCCAGCATTTTTAAAATAACCGATGCGAGACTTGTTCTTAAAATTTCTGGATCAGTAAAATCTGAAAAAGACTCATAATCTGCCTTGGTATACAGCCTGAAACAAGTTCCAGCTGCGATTCGACCACATCTGCCCGCTCGCTGATTTGCGCTTGCTTTGGAAATTGATTCTATGGGTAAACGTTGAACTTTATTCCTAAAACTATACCTTGAAAGCCTCACTTTGCCAGTATCAATGACAAAACCAATATTTGGCACTGTAATTGACGTCTCTGCGATATTAGTTGACAAGATGATCCGTCTTTTATTGCTTTTCTTAAAAATCTGATTTTGCTCATTAATACTTAATCGAGAAAATAAAGGCAAAATCTCACATTGGTTCAACTTCAATTTTTTTAACGCCACTTGGGCTTCTTTTATCTCACGCTCAGTACTAAAAAAAATCAGGATATCTTTGTTTCCATAACATTTGATGATTTTTAAAACTGATTTGACAACCAACGCCTCCATATCTTCATCAAGTTCGTTATCATTCAAGTATTCAATTTCCACGGGAAAAGTTCTTCCTGACACTTTAAAAACAGGTGCCCCTCTTAAAAAATTAGAAAACTTTGTTGCATCAACCGTGGCAGATGAGAGAATTACCTTCAAATCAGGTCTCTTTTCTTTTAATTTCCAGAGATAACCCAACAAAAAATCAATGTTTAAACTTCGCTCATGAGCCTCATCTATTATTAAAACTTTGTAATCACTTAAAAGTCGATCTCTGTTAATCTCTGATAGTAATAACCCGTCTGTCATCACTTTTAAGGCAGTTTTTTGAGAGATTTTTTTATCAAAACGAATCTGCCAACCTACAAAATCACCTACCTTTGAATCAATTTCTGAGGCAATTCGCTCGGCAACAGAGCGTGCAGCGATTCTTCGGGGCTGAGTGACTCCAACAAGACCTTGTGAGGTCAGTCCCATCTCAACACAAATCTTAGGAAGTTGCGTTGTTTTCCCCGATCCAGTTTCACCTTCAATAATAAGAAATTGATTGTTTCTTATTAACAGTTTAATTTCCTCAACTGAATCACAGATTGGAAGGTTTGGGTAAGAAATTCGTGGGAGATTGTTGTTTTCATTTTTAACAAAATCACATGATTTTTGATACTTTGAGTACCATTCCACCCATTTTTTATTTTTCTCAGATATCGAGGATTCTTTTGATATTTTATTGGCAAATTTAAAGAGATAATTAACATCTCTCGATCTTGCAAATTTATTTAGGAAGGCTGGGATCAGTTTTACTTGATCGTCGTTAGGGTAGCTTTTTGAGGGGAGATCAAATTGATTAATGTTGCGCATTCACTTAAATGATTCGTTCCAAATACATATACCTGCAGTATCATTAATTTCCTGAAGATATTTTTCATGTGCAATCATCTCTTCTTCTGTGGCATATACAATCTTAGTAGGTTGTCTCTCTTTTTTTGTATCTTTACTCATGGAAGATTCTAAATGTTGATCATCAAGGTCCGTAACGTCCTGATCAATATTCATTTTTACTTGGCCACCCGTCATCATTAAGTAGACATCTGCAAGAATTTCTGAATCTAATAAGGCTCCGTGCAATGTCCTGGATGAATTATCTACTTCATATCTTTTACAAAGAGCATCAAGATTATTTTTTTGTCCAGGATGCTTCTCTCGTGCAAGACTTAAGGTATCCACAATCTCATGTCTTTTTTCGAGATTTTCTATATCGATCCCTGCCAATAAAAACTCGTTGTTAAGAAAAGCTAAATCGAATGGTGCGTTATGTATCACTAGAGCGTCATTGTTAAGGAACTTTAGTAGTTCTTCGCTTATTGACTTAAAAAGCGGTTTATCTTTTAAGAAATCCGTTGCTATGCCATGCACATCAAAAGCACCTTGATCAACTTCGCGTTCAGGATTTAAATAATAATGAAAATGCTGACCTGTTAATTTTCGATTAACAATCTCTACTGCACCAATTTCAATTACTCTATGATTATCTGAAACCTCAAGCCCTGTCGTTTCTGTATCTAAAACTACTTGCCTCATTATTTAATAACCTGCTTATTAAAGTTCATCAATCCCACGATTCGCTAATTGATCGACTAACTCATTCTCGATATGACCGCTATGACCCTTTACCCAGTGCCACTCTATTTCGTGCATTTCTGCCAAATCATCAAGAGTTTTCCATAAATCTTCATTTTTAACAGGTTTTTTCCCTGCTGTTCGCCAACCCCTCTTTTTCCAATTTGGTAACCACTCACTAATACCCTTCAATACGTATGTTGAATCGGAGGTCAAAGTAACTTTACATGGTTTACTTAGCGCCGATAATGCCTCGATCACAGCTTTCAATTCCATACGATTATTTGTTGTAAGATGCTCTCCACCATATAGCTGTTTATCAACGTCTCCATATCTCAAAAGAGCACCCCAACCGCCAGGTCCAGGATTTCCTCTACAAGCACCATCAGTGTATATTTCTACAGCATGTTTCATATCAGTCCACTAACTTCATCTTAAGTCTTAATTTTAGGCTTTAACTTCAGTGTTTCAGTCAGGTTCACTTTATTTTGTGTTGATAACTTCCATTCAGTTTTTGGAACTCGAATACCTGCATTTCGCCTTTTAACTCCATGAATCAAATAAGTATTGTAAAACAAACGTTCACTATATTTCTTGAAAGTCTTCATTGGCAAAGATTTATAATCAATACCTTTTTCGTACGTGTCTGACGAATTCGTCGAATCACAATTACTGTTTTCTTTTATTACGACATCTACATCGAAATTTAGAAGCGTTAACCAATCCATGATTCGCTTCAATCGCAGCGGGGAATAAGAAATATCATTACGTTTGGAGTATTTGTTTACCAAATATTTATTTAAACCCAATGGGCTCAGAGGATTTATGATAAAAATTAGTAAATTTCCTCCGGAGACTATAATTCGTGAAATTTCGGAAATAATAGACTGAGGATTACCAGAAAACTCTAGCACATGCTGCAGAAGGATGCAGTCAACTGACTCTGATGGAAGAGGCAAATGTGAAAAAGACGCCACTGAATTACATTTTTTATTAGAAATAGAGGAGTTAAAACAAAACTTATGACTGTGATCAAAACACTTTATGAGCCTTTCATCTGCATTGGTTCCGAGGCTCATAAATCGATAACCCGTAAATTTAGATATAATATTATTTGCGAGCAAATACTCTTGCTCCAAGATATTTTTAGATACCGTAGCGTGATTATTTAGCCAATTTCTATTATTATTCATCACCGTATAAAAAGTAGTATCCAAATAAATCCGACCATCGATAAAAAAATCCAACCCCTGGCTATCGCTTACAATAATGACATAAATGAAAGTAGAGCATATCTTTATGAAGCAATCAAAATTTACCTGTAAAACTTTACATATAAAAGCATCGAGAAGTTTTCTGGGTTTATTTTTGCTTTATGTTTTAATTTTTAGTCCCGGATGCACCATGACATCGGTGAACCAAAACGAGAGCGATTCAGAATTTAAAAATTCAGAATTTCCCGACCAATTAGAGTTACAAGAAAAGACCCAAATAATTGATGTAGAAACTGACAAGCTGAATGATCACTCGCAAGACCAACAAAGTGATAAAACACCCCTTAATGAAGATATCTTGGATTTAATCTCATACGAATTAAATCTCAATCACCACGAGAAAGAGCCAGCGGTCAAATATCAGATAGATTGGCTATTAAGCAATCCTGTGTATCTAAAAAACGTTCTGCAAAAGTCTGAGCCATATATCCATTACATTCATAAAAAAATTAAACAAAATGACTTCCCATCGGAGCTTACATTACTTCCAGTGATTGAAAGTGCTTATGATCCACTTGCCTATAGTCAAAGTCATGCTTCAGGTCTTTGGCAATTTATTCCTTCAACTGCGAAGTATTTGGGTTTGGAAAGGAGTCTTTGGTTTGATGCAAGGCGAGACGTCGTCGAATCTACGAACGTGGCAATAGATTATCTAAAATATCTCAACCAAAGATTTTCAAATGACTGGCTTTTAACTCTTGCTGCATATAATGGAGGAGAAGGTACCCTATCAAAAGCTATTCAAAAGAATAAACAAAATTCAAAAAACACACAGTTTTGGGGATTAGAACTTCCAACTGAGACCGAAAATTATGTGCCTAAGCTTTTAGCGCTCGCATATGTAATTAAAAATAAGGATAAACTAGGACTCAATTTACCATCAATACCAAATAAGCCTGTTTTTGAAATAATTGAACTTAATCAACAAATTGAAATTTCGACTATTATTGAAACTGCGGGCATACAATATAACACTTTCACAAAATTTAACCCCGGTTATCGTAGATCTGTTACCCCACCTAATCGAACCTCAAATATTCTCCTCCCCGCCCATGCTGCAGAACTTTTTAAAGAGTTTATTAGTCTTGAAGATACAAATAATTGGCTACCCTTCTCAGAATATCAAATAGAGCGCGGAGACACTTTATCGAGGATTGCTGCTGATCATGACTCCTCGATTGCGTTAATAAAAGCCAGAAATAATCTGCAAAGCGAAATTCTCAAAATAGGCAAAATATTGCAAATTCCTCACAATCGAGGCACGCCAATTACGAGCAAACGTCTAATGTCAACTCAAATCGTGTCTCATGAAATTCTCCCCGGAGACACTCTTTCGGAGATTGCAGAAAGTTATAAAACGTCGGTTAAGAATATTATGCTCCAAAATGGTCTTGCTTCAGCAAATATTAAGGCAGGTGAACTTCTTCAAATCCAGATTCAAACAAGTAAAGTCGAACAACGTCATGAGAGAAGAATCTTTTATAAAGTCAAGCCTGGCGATTCCTTATATCTAATCGCTGAAAGATTCTCAATATCTGTGAAACAAATTAAACAAATGAATTCAGTTGCAAATGCTAAATATATTCATCCAGGACAAACGCTTGTTCTCGTTGTTGACGCAATGCGTATCTAATTACATTCATTGAACGATTGTTAGTTTTTCTCTGGATGCTTCTTCAAAACCTTGTAACTCGGCACTTTGGTTGATTGATAAATTTGCCGTAATTATTCCATTTTTCACTGATTCTTCAGCAGAAGAGTAGTCTCCACTGGATACAGACTCAAGAGAGGCCACCACAAAATCACCGTTTTTCAGGATAAAATAATCATGAGTAGGGCTACCATTTGGCGTATTTAATTTAAATACCTCCGCATTTATTTCAGGATTTTGGTCTGTAACTCGCCTGCTTGCTGATAAAACAACTTGCCAATCAAGATTATTATTTTTAGCTAACGCCTCAATCGTTTCTCCATCACGTAATTCAACCAAAAGCTTTTCAGACTCTTCTTTCATCAAAATCTCTAATTTTTCATCAGCTAGCTTCTCATTAATACTATCTTTAACTTCAGTAAGAGGTCTAAGCTCCTCATCTTTGAACTCATTTAACTTTATTACTGTAAAATAGTCATCTCCCAATTCTAAAACCTCGCTAGCATAACCTTCTACTAACACGTCATCAGAAAAAGCTGCATTGATAACCACGTTGTTTGATGCGACTCCCTTTCCTCCAGAGCGTGGAAAATAGTCAGTCGTCTTTACTAACAAGCCTGCGTCCTCTGCGACTTCCGAAAGTGACTCAGCGTTAAAGCTGAGCTCCCTTAAAATTTCCAACTTCTCCACAAAAATTTCAGAAACTGCTTCATTGGCAAGATCCTCCATGATACGTGCTTTCTCATCCTCATAAACATACTCGTCTTTTTGAATTTCAGTTAACTTTATAAAGTGTATTCCTGATTCAGTCTGAACCGGGCCTGACACCTCTCCTATGTTTAACTCCATAACTGCCTCTTCAAACGAATCTGGAAATGTTTCACCAGAGGTAAAACCTAAATCACCACCCACAGATGCTGAACCAAAATCCTCTGAATATTCAGACACCAAGGATTCAAATGAAGCATTCGCTGCAATCTTGGCATTTATCTCATCAATCAAGGTATCGTTGTTTTCAGTAATTAAAATGTGCGACACTCTTCTGGACTCAGTCAAATCAAGATCTGCAAGCTCGGCTTCAAAACGCGTTTGTACCATTTCTTCGGATATCGCATTTTTATCGGCCAACATTTCTGGTTTTAATTCTATGTAATCTATCTTTAATTGTTCCTCTGTCATAAAGTCATTTGGATTATTTTGATAAAAATCAGAGATTTCATTGTCTGAGACTGAGACCTCTAAGCTGTACTTACTCACTGGGATTGTTAAATAATAATATGTTCTTGACTGTTCAGATACAGATGCAAGCGATTGATTTTCAAATTCGGTGACAAAAGCCGTCTCCGAAACACCACTGATAAGTTGCTGGACAACGAGATCATTATTAAGCATTTGCTTAAATGAAGCATGCGTGTAACCTTGATTTTGAAGTACAAATTTGTACCTATCTTGATCAAACTTTCCGTCTGTCTTGAATCCTTCGACATTTAATATTTCGGAGTTAATAGAACTTTCAGACATACTGAGTCCATTTTTTTGTGCTGTTTGCACAAGTACCTCGCGTCTTATTAATCTCTCAAGTGCAGCAGGCCTGAGCATGTCGTCGCTTATCAATGATGTGTCAAGGTCAGGGTTCTGTTCCAGAATCTGCTGTTTTTGGTTACTTATTGATCGTAATAAATCAAACTCACTTATCTCTGTTTCTCCAACCGAAGCAACAGCACCGTTAGAAGAATTGGCAAGGAAAACTGTCCCCGTGCCAGAAAAGATAAATACCACCGCTATAAGAATAGTAATTCCTAATGCGACTCCCTTCATATTTGATCTAAAACTTTCTAACATGACTTCACCATTAAAAAAGGCGCATTAAATATGCGCCTTTAAAAGAAATTACGAATTGTATTCTATCAGTTCACCGCGTCTTTCAGTGCTTTTCCAGCTTTGAAGCTTGGAACGTTTGCTGCGGCTATTTGAATTTCTGCTCCAGTCTGAGGATTCCTTCCTGCTCTCGCAGCTCGGTGCTTCACAGAAAAAGTACCAAAGCCAACTAATGAAACAGAGTCTCCACTTTTTAAAGCACCTGTAATTGCACCGATAGCAGAATCAAGAGCTCTTCCAGCAGAAGCTTTAGATACGTCTGCACCAGATGCAATTGCATCAATTAATTCAGATTTATTCACAATATTCCCCTTTTTTTAGTTAAATTTTCTTGGGTAGCCCCTATTATTAATAAGGGGGCTCACTTTTGAGCGTATTTATCGCCGCTGACATACTTTATACCAATATGAACCCAGGTGGGTCAAGCGGTCTTAAGAAAAAACTTCATTTTGTAGGCGTTCTAGTGAGTGCTTGGCCTATTATCCTCCCCACTATGGGATTTTTTTGCGTTTTCACCCATAAAATCGGCCTCACTCAAGGGTTTTGTTTTTGATTCAAGTGCGATTTGCAAGACCTCATCAATCCAACTGACTGGCTTAATATTCAAGTCTTGGGTAATATTTTTCGGTACCTCTTTCAGATCACCAGCATTTTCTTGAGGAATGATAACATTTTTAATACCACCTCGATGAGCTGCAAGAAGCTTTTCCTTAAGCCCCCCGATTTTCAAAACCTGTCCATGCAGCGTTATCTCTCCGGTCATTGCAGTGTCGGATCGAACAGGGATTCCAGTCAATACAGAAACAATGGATGTACACATACCTATCCCTGCTGAAGGCCCATCTTTTGGTGTTGCCCCTTCTGGGACATGAATATGTAAGTCTTTTTCATTATAAAAATCTCTGTAAATACCCAAGGATTGAGCACGATTTC
>ENA-OSEY01002104-OSEY01002104.1-marine-metagenome-genome-assembly--contig:-NODE-2104-length-13125-cov-10.271689_pt1 | contig 13125 bp, 13 predicted proteins | sample MGYA00248465_ERZ534230 | MGnify/ENA primary metagenome ERZ534230 (study PRJEB26409, sample SAMN06344110) | marine metagenome | isolation source: Sea water from surface | place: Atlantic Ocean:Southern... | reverse complement strand
AGATTTTCTTTGCCTTTTAAATTTGAAATTTCGTTTTGCTTAACAATAGAGATTTTTTCATCATTATATTCCTCAAAACTTTTAATATGAATAAGTTGCATTACAAACATTTTAAGAGCTACATCCTCGTTTGAAACAATTTTTAAATCCTCAATAGTCTTTAGAGAAAGTTGCCAAAACAAACCAAGATCTTGCATATCTAAATTTTTTGAGATTTTATCAATTAATTTTGTTTCACCTTCCGAAAGAAATAAATCTTTGTCTATAGGTCCAAGATTTATCCTTCTTCCAAACAAATAAAGCAGTTCTAAAAAGTCGTTCAAAAAGTTTTTTGCATCTAGTCCACCATCACTCAAATCTTTTAGCTGCTCCAATGCCCCTTTTACATTTCCATCAAAAATATAGGTGATTAAATTTATTATTTTAGATTTATCGGCTATTCCAAGCATTTTCCTAACGTCATCTTCTTGTATAGTCTTATTCTCGTTTAGAGTTTGAAAAATTAATGCTCTATCTAATAATGATACAGCATCTCTAACTGACCCCTCAGAAGCTCTTGCCAATAATTTTAAAGCATCATCAGATATTTTTCCTTTTTCAATATCTGATATTTTTTTTAAATGCTGAAAAATTTGCTCTAAATTTACTCTTCTTAGATCAAACCTCTGACATCTAGATAAAATTGTTACAGGTATTTTTCGAGCTTCCGTAGTTGCTAGGATAAATTTTAATTTTTCCGGCGGTTCCTCCAAAGTCTTTAAAAGACCATTAAAGGCTTGTTTAGACAACATGTGAACCTCGTCTATAATAAATATTTTAAATTTTGCACTCGTAGGATTATATTTAGCATTTTCAATTAGCTCTCTTACATCGTCTATTCCAGTTTTAGATGCTGCGTCCATCTCAAGAACATCAATATGATTTGAATTTTCAATTTCTCGACAGTGGCAAGTTTCTTTTTCACCACACATTTCTCCTGTTTCAAAATTTTTAGTACAATTCAATGCTTTTGCAATTAATCTGGCAGTCGTTGTTTTTCCCACACCTCTGATACCAGTTAAAAGATAGGCGTTAGGTGTTTTGTTGATTTTTATTGCGTTAGAAATTGTCTGTGCAATTATTTCTTGGCCAATCAAATCTTTAAAAATCTTTGGCCTATATTTTAAAGCTAAAATTTTTGAATTATTTTTTTCCATATAAGGAGACCAAACAACCCGCTTTTAAAAGTTCGTGCTGCTGTTGTTACACCCTGACACGTTAAACGTATCAAAACCGCCTGAATGGCCCCCAAATTATTATATCAATATAGAATTGAATTCTACAAGCGTGGAATCTCTGATTTGTGGACTATTTTTTTTGTCTAAATTTAGATGCCTCATAAACTCCAAGAATATCTAAGCTTTCAGTGTGAAAACCTAGTTCCTCAAGAGCTTTTTGTACTTTTGTATCTTCAATATGACCTTCTAAATCTAAGTAAAAATTTGTTTGATCGAATGTGTTTTTAACTGAAAAACTTTCAAGTTTTGTCATGTTTACTTGATTGGTAGCGAATCCACCAAGACATTTGTAAAGTGCTGCTGGAATACTTTTAAGCCTAAATATACAACTAGTAATGTATTTTTTATTTTTTTCAAACGATGGTTGCTGAACACTTTTTCCCATTATAATAAATCTTGTAACATTATTAGTTTCATCCTCAATATTTTTTAGAAGTACTTTAAGATTATAAATTTTTGCTGAAAGCACTGAAGCAATTGCAGCAATTGAATTATCTTTTCCACTAGATAATTCTTTTGCTGATCCAGCAGTATCAGCTGAAATAATAGTTTTAAACTTATGCTTTTGAATTATTTTTTGACATTGATCTATAGCTTGAGCGTGACTTCTGACATATTTTATATCATTAATATTAGTATTTTCTTTTACTAAAAGATTATGTTCGACCTTCTGATAATGTTCAGCATAAATTTGTAATTTATATTTGGGCAATAGATAATGAATATCTGCTACTCTACCAGCTAGAGAATTTTCTATAGGAATAACTATTCTATAAGTATCATCTTGATTAGCAATTTTAAATGTTTCTTCAAAAGTAGGGCAAGTTTTTATATCTGCTCCAGGAAAAAGTGCTTCACATGCTATATGCGAGTAAGCACCCATTTCTCCCTGAAAAGCTATTTTTAATTTTGACATTTTATTTTTCCATTAAATTTTTAATTTCCTCTAAGTCTGCTTGTGTGTCAACACTTAGTGGGTTTGAATTTGTATAAAGTACGTCAATCTTCATATTATTTTCAAGGGCTCTCATTTGCTCGAGATTTCTTCTTATTTCCAAATTACTTCTTTTTAATTTAATAAAGTTATTTAATGCATTTTTAGTAAAACCATAAATTCCAATATGATGGTAAAAGAATAATTTTTTATCTTTTACTGGATCTCGAATGAAATCAGTTGCAATAGAAAATTCTGAACTTTTAATATCATCCTTAGTTATTACTTTTACTATATTTTTATTTGCATTCTCGGTATCGTCTTTAATACCAGAGGCTAAGGTTGCCATGTCGCAAGAGCCTTTTGCTAGATGTTCATTTAATTTGGAAATTGTGGAAGGTTCTAAGCTTGGCATATCTCCTTGTAAATTTATAATTATGCTGGGTTTTTCAGAGAAAAAATTTTTATATGCTTCGAAAACTCTATCAGTTCCTGTCTCATGATTTTGTAACGACAAAAAAACATCATAATTATTTTTTTTGATCAGCTGATAAATATCTTTATCAGGAGTAGCCACTAATACTTTTCCAACACCTGAGTTCTTGGCTAAATCACATACATGAAGAATCATTTCTTTTTTGTTAATCAATTTTAAGGGTTTATTAGGAAGTCTTTTTGCTTTTAAACGTGAAGGTATTATTACAACTGTATTACTCATAAATATTTATGCGGCTCAAAGACGCAATATCAACTAAATTACTTTAAGTTTTTTTTGTTAACTCGTGATATATCTACCATATTAATTATCAAATTTATGAACGGTTTTGAAATAAATAAAATTATTGCAGCACTTATTTTCACTGTATTAGTTGTTTTTGGAATAGGAAAAATTTCTGACATAATATTTAACGTTGAAAAACCATCTCAAGCCGCTTATGTGGTTGAAGCCCCAACAATCCAAACTACAACTTCTGCTTCTTCTGGTACTGGGAGTGTAGACATAAAAGCTTTGTTAGCAATGGGAACATTAGAACATGGCAAAAAAGTATTTAAGAAATGTACTGCATGTCATGTTGTTGCAAAAGGTGGAAAAAATAAAATTGGACCAGTTCTTTACGGAGTTTTAGGGAGACAATCAGCTGCAATATCAGATTATAAATATTCAAAAGCACTTGTTGCCCATGGAAAAAAATGGTCATACGGTGAAATGAATGCTTATCTATTAAAACCTCAGGCTCATATAAAAGGAACCAAAATGGCTTTCGCTGGTTTAAAAAGTGAAAAAGATAGAGCCTCAGTAATACTTTATATGAATAGTTTTAGCGACAACCCGCTTCCAAAACCTTAATCTATTTTATACACCACTCTATAATACTCTTCTGAGCATGAATTCTATTAAATGCTTGCAACCAAACAACAGATTGTTTTCCATCCATTACTTCACTTGTTACTTCTTCTTCTCTACTAGCAGGAAGACAGTGCATAAAAATAGCATCTGATTTTGCTGCTTTCATCAATTTTTTATTTACTTGATATTTTTTTAAAATTTTCTTTTTTTTCTTTTTATCGCCCTTATCTCCCATTGAAATCCATTTATCCGTCATTACACAATCTGCGTTAGATGCTGCCTCTAAAATATCTTCTGTAATTAAAAGTTTAGTTTTATTTTTTTTTGCTAGTTTAATCGCATTGTTACTTGGTTGATATTTTTTTGGGCAAGCAATATTTAGATTAAAGTCAAATTTTGAGGCCGCCTCCATAAAAGAAACAGAGACATTATTTCCATCACCAATCCAAGCTATAGTTTTATTTTTAATATCACCTTTTAATTCCTCAAATGTGAGTATATCTGACATAACTTGGCAAGGATGGCCCTCGTTAGTTAGTCCATTTATAATTGGGATATCCAAATATTTTTTAAACTCATTCACATTTTTGTGTGAGTCTGTTCTGATCATTAAAATATCTGCATATTGAGATAGAACTTTTGCTGTGTCTTTTATTGTTTCATCACCTTTTCCATAATGAATCTCATCTTGATTAAGAATTATTGAAGAGCCTCCTAATTGTTTTACGGCAAGATCGAAAGATATTCTTGTTCTAGTAGAGGTTTTTTCAAAAATCATGATCATGTTCTTTCCCTGAAGTGGTTGATCATTGTCAGGTTGGGATGCAGATTTTTTTCCTCTTTCAGACTTTTTTTTCTTCGCGTTGTCTATAATCGATCTTAATTCATCTTTATTAAGGTCTGAAATATTTATAAAATGATTCATATACTATCCATTTCATTACAAACTTTTCTTATAATTTTAATTGCAATGTCTATTTCATTTTTCTTAACATTCAAAGGCGGCAGGATTCTGACTACGTTTTCACCTGCTCTCATTGTAAGTAATTTGTTATCTTCTAATTTTTTAATAAATTTATTTTGATCCTCATGGAGCTGTAGACCGATTAATAATCCTATCCCTCTAACTTCTTTGATAATATTTGGGTATTCATTTTTAATGTCATTTAGTTCTTCCATAAAATATTTTGAAGATTTTTGAACATTTGTTAAAAAACCTTTTTTAAAAATTTGATCTAAAACTGCATTACCAACGCTCATTGCTAAAGGATTTCCCCCAAAAGTACTTCCGTGTGAGCCAGGTGTCATACCTTTCGCAACTTTTTTATTCATCAAAACGGCTCCAATAGGAAAACCACCGCCAATACCTTTTGCGATTGGTACTATATCTGGTTTGATTTTTGCATATTCAAAGGCAAAAAATTTTCCAGATCTGCCAATACCACATTGGACTTCGTCTAAAATTAATAAAATTTTCTTTTTATTACAAAGCTTTCTTAGCTCCCTTAAACACCAGTCTGGAATAACTTTTATTCCTGACTCCCCCATTGCAGTTTCTACCATTATTGCTGCAGTCTTTTTTGTAATAGATTTTTTAAGGGCTTTGTGGTCACCGAAATTGAAATGATCAAAACCAGGAACTTTTGGCTCAAATCCCTCGGTCATTTTTTTTGATCCACTTGCAAATATGGTTGCAAGCGTTCTGCCGTGGAAAGAATTTTTAATACAAAGTATTCTATTTTTTTGGGGTTTACCGATTTTATAAAAATATCTTCTAGCTGCCTTTATTGCTAGCTCGGTTGCTTCAGCGCCACTATTTTGAAAAATAACATAATCAGCAAAGGTTTTTTGTCTTAATCTTTTAGCTAATTTTTCACCTTCTGGAATTATGAAAGCATTCGAAACATGCCAAACTTTTTTTGATTGTTTATTTATAGCTTTTGTTAAGTAGCTGTTTGCATGACCAAGAGAATTTACAGCTATTCCTTGAACAAAATCTAAATATTTTTGACCTTTGCTCGAGTATAAAAAGCTTCCTTTTCCTCTGCTGAAAGCAATTTTTCTTCTATTATAATTTTTTGCTAGTGCGCTCATTTTAAGATCTTATTTTATACCCCTTTTTATAAAGCAAATAAGACACATACCAAAGAACAATTGCTAAGATCGTTAAATATAATGATCCAACAAATATTGATCCATCTGATTTCTCTAGGAAACCATATCTAAATCCATCAATCATGTAAAAAAATGGATTGCATTTGCTTATTGTTTGAAGAAAAACTGGCAGGTTATCAATGGTATAAAAAGTTCCTGATAAAAATGACAATGGTATGATTAAGAAATTTGTTACTGTCGCCATATGATCAAATTTTTCTGCCCAAAGTCCTGCTATGACACCTACCGACCCGAGTATAAAAGATGAAATGAAAGTGTAGAAAATCACCGCAGAAAAACTTTTAATTTCTATATCAACTAAAAAATAGAATACAATTAGAGACACTAGTCCTATCATGAAACTTCTCGTTGTAGCCGCAAGAGCTACCGCAATAGTTACTTCAGATGGTGAGAGAGGTGCATATAAAATATCCACAATATTTCCTTGAATTTTTCCAATCATGAAGCTTGAAGAAGAATGCGAGAAAGCTTGTTGTATTATTTGCATTGCAATCAATCCAGGCGCGAGGAAAGTTATAAATGGATAACCAAGCATATCTGATCTGCCATCTCCGATTGCAACTGCTAAAACTCCAAGGAATAACAAAGAAGATATTATTGGGGATAAAAGTGTTTGAATCCAAACTATAAGAAATCTTAAAACTTCTTTTTTATAAAGTGTCCAAAAACCTATCCAATTTATTAGGCCAAATCTTCTAGCGCCAAATTTATATTTTGTTCTCATTTCAACCATACGTAGTCTTATAACTCCAAAAAAAAATTTCTGTGAAAAACTTTTTTTATAAACAGATTTTGAGACTTATTTGTTTCAACACTACTAGATTTTGTAATAGCTTAAAACTATAAAACAAGATGTAGTTTTCTAAATATGAGTTATTGGGACGAAACACGCGAAGCAAAATTAAAAGAGTTATGGGAAAAAGGCCATACAGCTAGTCAGATAGCTGAGGCTTTAGGCGGAACCACTAGAAACGCAGTTATTGGTAAAGCCCATAGGTTAAAGCTTGCTGGCCGTGTTCAATCTACAAAAACGCAAAAGCAAAATAAACCTGCTACGAGTGTTCAAAGTAAAGAGGAGAGAAATATAAGTAGAAGAAGTAGGTTCAAATCCTTACTTCTTGATAAAAACTTTGAACCAGAAAATCCAAAAAAATTGGAAGAATTAGATGATAAAAATTGTAGATGGCCCATAGGTCACCCAGATGAAGAAAATTTCTATTTTTGTGGAAGATCACCAATTGAGGGTTTTTCATATTGCAAACTCCATGTTTTATACGCATTTCAGACCAGAGATCAAAAGGACGAATTGATAGATAAAGAGGATGATATTCCTGACTTCATAGAGAAGAAAGTTAAAGCTTCTAAGTAATCCTTTAATAAAACCTTAACAATACTTTAATATAATAATCAGGAGAAAAAATATGAATAAAATAACTATAAAATATCTTAAATGGACAAGTACGTTTTTAACCTTGTTTGGAATATTAGCATTCTATTTAGATTACTATCCTTACAGCATGATACCTCACGGACTTGGTATTATTGGATGGACAGTTGTAGGAACCATAACAAAGGATAAACCGCTACTTACAAACTTTGCATTGCAAATACCTATAATGTTTGCGGGTATTATAAAATATTCAATTTAAGAATTGAATTTTTGAAAAGTCAGTTATCCAAAGAATAACCTGCAGCTCGAACTGTCCTAATTAAGTCTTTTGTTCCTTCGAGATTAATTGCTTGTCTTAGTCTTCTAATATGTACGTCAACTGTTCTACTCTCAACATTTATATTATCTCCCCAAACATTAGTTAATAATTGTTCTCTTGAATAAACCCTTTTTGGATTTTTTATAAAAAAATCAAGAAGGTTATATTCTGTTGGTCCTAAATCTATTTGTTTGTTTGCTCTATAAACTTTTCTAGTAATTCTATCTATTTTAAGATCTCCAAAAGAAATTATATCTTCTGCCACTGATGGTTTTGATCTTCTCAGCAAAGCTTTTATTCTTGCTAATAGTTCAGGGAAACTAAAAGGTTTAGTAATATAATCGTCAGCACCAATATTCAGTGCTTTGACTTTATCTTCTTCTTCACCTTTTGCTGTAAGCATTATAATAGGAATATTTTTATATTTTTCATTTTTCTTAAGTAGCTTGCAAATTTCGACTCCAGATAAATCAGGCAACATCCAGTCCATCAAAACTAAATCTGGATTTGTATCTTTAATTGCTTTGAAACCATCTTCTCCATTAGTTGAAGAGTTTACTTTAAAACCTTCTTTGCTTAAGTTGTATTCTACAAGTGTTACTATTGATTGTTCGTCCTCAACTATATGAATATTTGCATTCATTTATCTTTTACAAATTCTTTTCCTTTTGGCCTTGCGCCTTCTAAATATTCACCCTCAATCAAATAATAAAGTGACTCAGCTATATTTGTAACGTGATCGCCAGCTCTCTCGATATTTTTAGTAACAAAGAGTAAATGTGTAGCTAATTCTAAATTTTTTTTATTTTTCCCTAGAAAATTTGCAACCTCATTCATGGCAATATGAGTTAAATCATCTACTTGTTCATCATTTCTCCATACTTCGATAGCCTTGTCTTTAGATTTAGATATGTATGCATCTAGAACATTATTAAGCTGTTTCTGAACTAGTTCACCCAATCTTTTTAGACTACCTGTCAATTCTGGAGGTAAGTCAATTGGAAGTGGCTCAATTTTTTTGGCAACGCTTTTAGCTAAATCTCCGATCCTTTCTAAATCATGAGATATTTTAAGTGAGGATATAGTTGTTCTCAAATCAATAGCCATGGGTGCTCTTTTAACTAAAACAGTTGAAATTTGGTCATCTATTTTTGCTCGAAGCTCATTTATTTGAGCATCATTTTTTACGATATTTTCAGCTGCCTCTTTATCGATTTTTACAATTGCTTGAATAGTATCTGACAATTGACTTTCGGTTAGACTTCCCATTTTCACAAGATCATCGTTTAAACTTTGCATCTCTTCTTCGTAAGATTTTACTATTCTTTTTTCTTCAGACATCTAACCAAACCTTCCTGTAATATAATCTTGTGTCATCTTGTTATTAGGATTTTTAAACATCTTATCAGTAGTATCGACTTCAATCAAATTTCCTAAATGAAAAAAGCCAGTTCTTTGTGAGACCCTTACTGCTTGAGCCATAGAGTGAGTTACGATTACTATGGTAAAAGTTTTTTTAAGCTCCTCCATAAGTTCTTCTATTTTTGCTGTAGCAATTGGATCTAATGCAGAACATGGTTCATCCATTAGAATTACTTCTGGATTAACAGATATAGCACGGGCGATGCAAAGTCTCTGTTGTTGTCCTCCTGATAAAGAAGTGCCTGGTTCATCTAAACGATCTTTAACCTCTTCCCAAAGTGCAGATTTTTTTAAACTTGTTTGAACAATCTGATCCAATTTATCTTTATGATCAGCTAAACCATGAATTTGTGGACCATAAGCTACATTATCATAAATACTTTTTGGAAAAGGATTTGGCTTTTGGAAAACCATACCTATTCTTTCCCTTAGTCTTACTACATCAATTTGTTTATTATTTATTTCTTGTCCATCAATTTTTATTGAGCCAGATATTTTGCATGTTTCAATTACGTCGTTCATTCTATTAATACATCTTATATATGTTGATTTACCACAACCCGAAGGTCCTATTAAGGCAGTAACTTCTCTATTAAAAATTTCTAAATTAACATTTTTAAGAGCTTGTTTTTGCCCATAAAAAACATCTAATTTTTCAGTTTTTATTTTAACTTTATTATTTGTCATGACCATCTTCTTTCAAATTTTTGTCTTAAATATACTGCAAAAGCATTCATTGTAATTAAAAATGTAAGCAAAATCATTATTGTTGCCGAAGTTTTTTCAACAAAACCTCTTTCTGCTTGTTCTGACCAAAGATAGACCTGAACGGGTAATGATGCTGAGGGATCAACGGGACTAGAAGGTAAGTCCACAACAAATGCGACCATTCCAATTAAAATTAAAGGAGCAGTTTCACCTAAAGCTTGAGCTAAACCTATTATTGTTCCTGAAAGTGTTCCTGGAATAGCAAGCGGAACAACATGGTGTGTAACTGATTGAACTTTAGATGCACCAACAGCTAAAGCACCTTCTCTAATAGATGGTGGCACTGCTTTTAAAGATGCTCTGCAAGGAATAATTATTCTAGGCAAAGTCATTAAAGCTAGAGTAATACCTGCAACTAACGGTGTTGAACGAGGGAAATCAAAAGTACCTAGTAAAATACCCAATCCAAGTAATCCAAAGACAATAGATGGGACTGCTGCAAGATTATTTATATTGATTTCAATAAAATCTGTTATTCGATTTTTAGGTGCAAATTCTTCTAAGTAAATAGATGCAAGTATCGCAACAGGAAATGATAAAAGCAAAGTTACTATGATTGTAAAAAACGAACCTAATAATGAACCTCCGACACCTGCTAATTCTGGATCTCTGGAGTCGCCGTTTGTAAATAAAAATGTATTAAAAGTTTTTTGAATTTTATTATCCTCAACAAGTTTGTCATAAATCAAAAGCTGAAAGTCAGAGATTCTTCTCCTCTCTTCGGGTAAGTGCCTTGGATAATTTCCCTTGTTTAATTGATCTATATCATCTGAAGCTGTAAGTTCGATTATAGTTGTTTTGTTTAAGAATCCTTTATTTTCGATAATGAAATTCTTTATTTCAAATTCATAATCAGGGCTAAATATTCTTATCAAATCCTTTTCTTCTTTAAGACCTTTTGTTTTATAAACATTTAACAAACTTTCGATGGATAAATCATAAAAGTCTGTGTCTTGAATCTCTTCATTTGTTGGGTTGTTTTTAATTTCAAGTTTTTCTGTATTGAAATCTACCTCTACAGATATTGTTGTTCTAGAAAATGCACCTTTTCCTTTTGAGAAAATAACATTTACTAAGAAGAGAACAAATAAGATTGCTAAAATTACTGAGGTAAGTCCATAAAATTTAAATCTTTTTTCAGCTCTGTATCTTTTTTTTAATAATTCTTCTTTACTCATATTTTTCCCTATATTTTTTAACAAACCTTAGAGCAATGTAGTTTAGAATTAATGTTGCAAAAAATAGTGTTAAACCTAAAGCAAAAGCAGATTGTGTTTTTGGACTATCAAACTCTTGGTCTCCAATTAAAATCATAACTATTTGTGTGGTAATCGTTGTGGTCGACTCTAAAGGATTGATTGTAAGTCTTGCTGCTAGTCCAGCTGCCATAACTACGATCATTGTCTCGCCTATTGCTCTTGATACAGCGAGTAAAACCGAACCTACAATTCCTGGTAACGCGGCAGGTATAACTACTTTTTTTATTGTCTCTGACTTAGTTGCACCAACTGCGTAAGAGCCATCTCTCAAAGATTGAGGTACTGCATTTATTACATCATCTGATAAAGAGGAAACGTACGGAATTATCATTACACCCATTACTAAACCAGCCGCTAAAGCACTTTCAGAAGATACTTCGAGACCAAACCTTTCGCCGAATTCTCTAAAGAAAGGACCAACAGTTAATGCAGCAAAGAATCCATAAACTACGGTTGGTATTCCAGCTAATATTTCTATAATTGGTTTAGAATATTTTCTAACTTTTTTACTTGCATATTCTGCTAAATATATTCCTGAAAAAAGACCTATCGGAACAGCAACTATCATTGCAATAAAAGCTATAAATGCTGTACCGGCGAATAAGGGCACTGATCCAAAGGCATCTTTAAGTTCATTATATTCTTCTGGAGTAATAGTAGAGGCATCCCTAACAAATGCTCTTTGTGGGCTCCATGAAGTTCCAAACAAAAAGTCAAATATATTAATTGTGGTAAAAAATTTAATACTCTCAAATAAAAGTGAAAAAATAATTCCAATTGTTGTTAAAATTGCAACTAGGGAACAGGTAAAAAGAACTGCTTTAACAATTTTTTCTACCTCTTCTCTTGCCTTATTATTACTTATTAATTTTTTATAAGCATAAAGAGTGGTAAACATTAAAAAGCTTATAAGAATTACTATTTTCGATCCTTCGGCAATAGATAAGAAAGATTTATAATTTTCAGCACCTAATCTAATTTCTTCTGTGATTGTTCCTGTAAAATTTCCTGCGTATAATGCAATTATCTGTTGGTAAATTAAGTTTAATTCGTCAGGGTTTAATTCGCTCAAATTATTTGAGCTTAAATTGTTAATTATAATAGCTTTGATTATGGTCGGTTCAAAAACAGTCCATAAGGCTAAGATTAAAACTGCTGGAATCGCACACCATAAGGCTAAATAATAACCATAATAATCAGGTAGTGCGTTAGGTCTAATTTTATTTTCTGAAGTAATTTTTATTATTTTCTTTCTACCGAAAAAAAAACAAGAAGTACTAAATAACACTACAAGCAAAAGAATTGCTAAGTTCATGGTAGGAAGACGGTATTACAAAACTGTTACAGTTTTATTACAAAAATAAACTTTTGATTGAATTTTAAGTGTTTAAAAAAAGGCCAGATACTATATCTGGCCTTTTTGAGGGATTAATTACTTTATTTTAATAGTAATTAGATCTGTTGCTGCAGTTCTTACTATTTTATACTTATCAGAAGCTAAAGGTACCAAACCAATATCTGTTAGATATCCTCTAGGTCCCATTGATTTTTTTGAAGTAAATTCTTTCAAAAATTCTTGCACACCTGGCACTACACCGATGTGAGCCTTTTTCACATAGAAAAATAATGGTCTTGCTATTGGATATGAATAATCTTGAATACCTTCAAGAGATGGTTTCACTCCATTAATTGCTGCTGCTTTAATTTTATCTTTGTTAGCTAAATAATAGCTGTAACCAAAAAAACCATAAGCATCTGGATTAGCAGTTAGCTTTTGAACTATAAGTGTATCATTTTCACCAGCCTCTACCGCATAACCATCTTCTCTCATTTTAGCACATTCTTTTTTAGCCTTTTTTCCATCAGCTTCGTAAAGAGATATTGCTGCTTTCGAACAACCTTTGTTCATTACTAATGAGTTCCAAGCATCTCTTGTACCAGAAGTTGGGGGAGCAATTAAAATTTCAATTTTTTTGTTTGGCAAACTTGTATCAATATCACTCCAGTTTTTGTATGGATTTTCAACTAATTTACCATCCACATCAACTCTAGAAGCTAAAGCTCTCCAAAGCTGCTCTTTTGTAAAATTTGCGTCTTGAGATTTAGCAGAGTGAGAAAAAGTTATTCCATCATTCCCCACAATTATTTCGACGATTTCTTTAACTCCATTTTTTTCACACAATGCTTTTTCTTTTGATTTAATAGCTCTTGAAGCATTTGTGATATCTGGATG
>ENA-OSEY01002101-OSEY01002101.1-marine-metagenome-genome-assembly--contig:-NODE-2101-length-13139-cov-5.196601_pt1 | contig 13139 bp, 14 predicted proteins | sample MGYA00248465_ERZ534230 | MGnify/ENA primary metagenome ERZ534230 (study PRJEB26409, sample SAMN06344110) | marine metagenome | isolation source: Sea water from surface | place: Atlantic Ocean:Southern... | reverse complement strand
GAGGTAATCCAGATGGCACGGCATCTACGGTTCCCCCGCCGAAAGTATAAGTGATTGGATCAATAGATTCTCCCTCACAGATAAACTGATTTGCTGTTGACGACGGTGTAGATAAAGTAATTTCTGCGTCTGGATTAATTGTAATCTGACCGGTCAAAGAAGCTGATAAACAATTGTTTCCAAGTGTTTCGACAGTAAATATATAATCCGTTTGAGATGTGACATTTTCTGATGCAGACCCTGAAATCGTAATCACATTACCAGTAACTGTCCATCCTATTCCCGGTGGTAATCCAAGAACTCGAGCAGAGTTTGCACCACCACTAAATTCATAGACAATATTAATGAAGAAGATCAGTTGCGTGCTGATATGTATTCATTTTTAGCGAATCTATTCAGATCAGAGCCTGATTCAGAATTAATTAATCAACTTAAGTCTCTTGAATCTGACGAATCTCCTATCGGTAAATCTATTAAAACACTCACCAAATTAGCTTCTTCTCTTGATCTCCCGACAATAAGAGATGAATATATTAGAATTTTTGTGGGTGTTGGTAGAGGCGAAATACTCCCCTTTGCTTCCTACTATTTAACAGGATTTTTAAAAGATAAACCTCTTGCTAAATTAAGGCAGGACATGGAAAAAATTGGTATTAAATTGGAAGACAATGTCAAAGAGCCAGAGGATCACATAGCCAGTATATTTGACATGATGGCAGGTCTGATTGTTGGTAAGTTTAATAAGAAATTCTCAATTGCAGAACAAAGAGATTTTTTTAACAAACACTTGGCCCCTTGGGTTGATTTGCTGATGAGAGATATAGAAAGTTCCAAAATAGCGGTATTTTATTCGCCAATTGGAACTATTGGTAAAGAATTTATGGAAATTGAACGTTCATCGTTCTCAATGGATGTCTCGGGGTAGCGATAGGCCCCTGTTTCATTGGCTCATATTATTGAGCTGTATATTAAGGAGTGTAAAATGAAGATTGATAAATCTAAAAAAGGTAGAAGAGACTTTTTGAAAGGTGCTGCTATCACAGCTGCCGCTGCAACTGTAGCTGCGACTGTTAATAAGACAGCTTCTGCAAATGAGACTTTAAATACTACTGGTTCAGGCTACCAGAAAACAAAGCATGTAAAAACTTATTATGAAACCGCTAGGTTCTAATATTAATTAATCTATTTTAAGGAGGAAAACTATGCTTAGAAAGAAGACGAAAGGGGTGGCGATAGGCTCCCAAACTTCATCTTTCATCGGTAAAGCTTCAGAAAAAGTTGTCGATAGACGTGCTTTTTTGAAAGGCTCAGGATTGGCAGTAGGTGGATTAGCTACTGCTGCAGCTTTAGCAGGTTCTAATGTTAAGCCAGCACAAGCTTCATATTCTAATTCTGCGGTGTCTATGAAAAAGACAGTTTGTACACATTGTTCAGTTGGATGTACAGTAATGGCGGAGGTTCAAAATGGTGTTTGGACAGGTCAAGAGCCAGGTTGGGATAGCCCAATAAACCTAGGCGCGCATTGCGCTAAAGGTGCATCAGTAAGAGAGACAGCAAGTGGAGAGAGAAGATTAAAATATCCTATGAAACTTGTTGGTGGTAAATGGACAAGAATGTCATGGGATGATGCAATCAATGAAATCGGAGACAAGATGGAATCCATTAGGAAGACATCAGGACCGGATTCAGTATATTGGTTAGGCTCAGCAAAATTTAATAATGAGCAATCTTATTTATTTAGAAAATTTTATGCATATTGGGGTTCAAACAACGGTGATCACCAAGCAAGAATTTGTCACTCAACAACTGTTGCGGGTGTTGCTAACACTTGGGGCTACGGAGCAATGACTAATTCTTATAATGATATTCATAACTCAAAAGCTATGTTTATTATTGGTGGAAATCCAGCCGAAGCCCATCCAGTATCTTTAATGCATTTAATGAAAGCTAAAGAGCAGAACAATGCCCCATTAATCGTTTGTGATCCTCGTTTTACAAGAACCGCAGCGCACGCTGACGAATATGTAAGATTTCGTCCAGGATCAGACGTTGCTCTAATCTGGGGTATTATGTGGCATATCTTCGAAAATAAATGGGAAGATAAAGAATTCATAAGACAACGCGTTTATGGAATGGACGAAGTTAGAGCTGAAGTTAAGAAGTGGGACCCAAAAGAAACTGAGAGAGTCACTGGCGTTCCTGGATCTCAGCTTAAGAGAGTTGCTAAACTTATGGCTAATAATAGACCTGGTACTTTCATTTGGTGTATGGGTGGAACTCAGCATACAAATGGAAACAACAACACTAGAGCATATTGTGCATTTCAGCTAGCTTTAGGTAACATGGGTACCGCTGGTGGTGGTGCAAATATCTTCCGTGGTCATGACAATGTTCAGGGTGCAACTGATTTTTGTATATTATCTCACTCATTGCCGGGATATTATGGACTTTCAGCTGGTGCTTGGAAGCATTGGTCCAGAGTATGGGGAGAAGATTATAATTGGATAAAAGCCAGATTTGCTTCACTTAAAGGTAAAGATGGTAAAACCAAGAGTATGATGAACCAGAAAGGTATACCTGTCTCGAGGTGGATTGATGGAGTTCTTGAAAAGAAAGAAAACATTGAACAGCCAGACAACCTTAAGGCGATGGTATTTTGGGGGCATGCTCCAAACTCTCAAACTAGAATGAAAGAAATGAAGGTTGCTATGGAGAAATTAGACCTTATGGTTGTGATTGACCCATATCCAACAGTATCTGCTGTTTTATCTGATAGGACAGATGGAGTTTATTTACTTCCATCAACCACTCAGTTTGAGACATATGGTTCTGTTACAGCTTCTAATAGATCACTTCAATGGAGAGAAAAGGTAATTGAACCATCATTTGATTCGCTTCCTGATCATACAATTATATATAAGTTTGCAAAAAAGTTTGGTTTTGCAGATCGTATGTTTAGAAATATTAAAGTAACGAATGATGAACCATATATTGAAGATGTCACTAAAGAATTTAATAGTGGTATGTGGACCATAGGTTACACTGGTCAGTCACCAGAGAGACTTAAAGCACACATGAAGAATCAACATGTCTTTGATAAAACAACTTTACAAGCTGTTGGTGGAGAAGTTGATGGTGATTACTATGGTTTACCTTGGCCTTGTTGGGGTAATCCAGAGATGAAACATCCAGGTACTCCTTTGCTTTATGACACATCTAAGCCAGTGGCAGAAGGTGGTCTATGTTTTAGAGCTAGATTTGGTGTTGAACACAAAGGTAAAAATTTATTAGCTGAAGGTTCGTATCCAGTAGGTTCTGAAATTAAAGATGGTTATCCACAATTTACAATGGCTATGCTTAAAAAACTTGGTTGGGATAAAGATTTAACAGCCAAGGAAAAAGCTGCAATTGCTAAAGTTGGAGGTGATAAGGCAAACTGGAAAGTTGACTTATCTGGTGGTATCCAAAGGGTTGCAATTAAACATGGTTGTGCACCATTTGGAAATGCCAAAGCAAGGGTTGTTGTTTGGACATTCCCAGATCCAATTCCGTTGCATAGGGAACCGCTATATACTTCAAGAAGAGATCTTGTAGCAGACTATCCTACATATTCTGATAGAATGGCATATAGACTTCCAACTCTATATAAGTCTATTCAGGATGTAGATCATTCTGTAAAATACCCAATGATTCTCACTTCCGGAAGACTGGTTGAGTACGAGGGTGGTGGAGATGAAACAAGATCAAATCCATGGCTTGCTGAGCTACAACAGGATATGTTTGTAGAACTCAATCCATTTGATGCCAATTCAAAAGGAATTAGAAATGGTGCAATGGTTTGGGTTGCAACTCCAGAGGGTGCAAGAATTAAAGTTATGGCTATGGTAACAGAGCGTGTTGCCAAAGGCGTAGCATTCTTACCTTTCCACTTTGGAGGTCATATGGAAGGAAAAGATCTTAGATCTAAGTATCCAGAGGGTGCAGATCCTTATGTATTAGGTGAAGCAGCAAACACTGCCATGACCTATGGATATGACTCAGTAACGCAGATGCAAGAGACAAAGTGCTCATTGTGTCAAATTGAACTAGCTTAAGGAGGGCTTAAAAATGGCACGAATGAAATTCTTATGCGATGCAGAAAGATGTATTGAGTGTAACGCCTGTGTAACAGCATGTAAGAATGAACATGAGGTACCATGGGGAATAAACAGAAGAAGAGTTGTAACAATACAAGATGGAAAGCCAGGAGAACGATCAATCTCTGTTGCTTGCATGCATTGTTCAGATGCACCATGTATGGCGGTATGCCCAGTGGACTGTTTTTATCAGACAGACCAAGGTGTTGTATTACACTCTAAAGATCTATGTATCGGTTGTGGTTACTGCTTCTATGCATGTCCTTTTGGAGCTCCTCAATTTCCACAAGCTGGAAATTATGGTTCTAGAGGCAAGATGGACAAATGTACATTCTGTGCAGGGGGACCTGAAGCAGACATGGGTGAGTTAGAGTTCCAAAAGTATGGACGCAACAGACTTGCAGAAGGTAAATTACCATCATGTGCAGAGATGTGTTCAACTAAGGCCTTGCTTGCTGGAGACGGAGATGAAGTAGCTGATATCTTTAGAGAAAGAGTGGTTGCTCGTGGCTTCGGATCTGGTGCTTGGGGTTGGGGAACTGCATACCAATTAAAAGGTTAAAAACGTTCATAAAAAAGGCGGATTTATCCGCCTTTTTTGATTCTTAAAATCTTACAATTTTGGGGTATGTGATGATTAAAATTAATAAAACAATTATAGTTATCTCAATCTTTCTAACATCTTTGGTATTAAGCTCATGCCAAGAGGAACAAGGAAGAATATTAAATTATAAAAAAGGTGTGTATTTAGGTAAAAAAGACGCTAGTCTAACTAAAGAACAAGTAAATAAACTAAAGATGCATACTTCAAGACAAAGAAGTAATTAGGAGGAAAGAATTAATGGTTAGAAAATTGTTCATTGCATTTGTTATGATATTTGTAATTAATCTCACATTTGTAACAAATCCAAATTCATCAATGGCTCAAGTAAAGGGCGAAGTTCCTGGTAACGCATTAGGATTAAAATCTGATGCTGACTTGTGGCGATATATTAGAACAGGCAATGCTGGATCTACACAAATGAAAGATCAATTATCAGCTGTAATGATTCAATCAGAAGGTGATAATTGGAGAGCAATAAGAAATGGTCCGGTTACGCTATATGGTGGATTAGGACTACTAGCTATTATTGGTGTCCTTTTTGCGTTTTATATGTATAGAGGAAAAATAAAAGTAGATGCGGGTCTATCTGGACAAACAATCTTAAGATTTGCTGCAATTGATAGATTTGCACATTGGCTGATGGCTGGGTCTTTCGTTTTATTGGCTCTCACGGGCTTAAATCTACTTTATGGAAAATATGTATTATTGCCTATTTTTGGTCCAGAAATATTTACAGCTATAACTATAGGTGGCAAATATATTCATAATTACCTAGCTTTTGCTTTTATGTTAGGTCTAGCATTAGCATTTGTATTGTGGGTAAGACATAACATACCAAATAAAGTTGATTGGGAATGGTTGAAAATGGGTGGAGGCATATTTAAAGCAGGCGTGCATCCACCAGCAAAAAAATTTAATGCAGGGCAAAAAATGATTTTTTGGATTACCATGATTGGAGGTCTGTCAGTTAGCATGTCAGGAATTGCCTTAATGTTTCCATTTCAAACTACAATGTTTGCTGATACATTCGCCATACTTAATGTTCTTGGATTAGGTTTGCCAACAGATTTAACACTTTTACAAGAACAGCAATATAATCAGGTTTGGCATGGAATCGTATCTTTGGGTCTTATGATAATGATTATTGCACATATTTATATAGGTTCCGTAGGAATGGAAGGAGCTCTTGATGCCATGAACAGTGGTGAAGTTGACAAGAATTGGGCAAAAGAACACCATGGTTTATGGGCCAAGGAAGTGGAAGAAGAGTCAAAATCAAAGCCTGAACCTGCTGAGTAAATATTATTAAAATAAATGTTTTTTAAGACAATCTCTATTAAAGATATCGTAATTTATAAATTAATTATGATATCTTTTTTATTTACTATGAAAAGCTCACATAGTATTGAGCAATACACTGCACATGGTGGTCCAGTTAAAGGGTTAGCTGTGTCAAAAAATAATAAATTAATGGCTAGTGCAAGTTTTGATTATTCTGTTGTTGTTTGGGATTTAAATCCAATTAAGGAGAAAATCACTTTGATTGGTCACGATGCTGCAGTAAATGCAGTTGAATTCTCACCAAGAAATGATTTTTTAGTATCAGGGGGGGATGACAACAATATCTTACTATGGTCACTAAATGACATTTCTAACATAAATGAGGAAATACAACCAATTAGACTTGGAAATCATAGGGGTAAAATAGCTGATTTGGAGTTTTCAAGTGATGGTAAATTTTTATTATCAGCTAGTTGGGATGGTACAGTAGGAGTATGGGATTTAAAAAAAAGACAAAAAATACACTCACTTGTTGGACATAAAGGCCCAGTTTACTCAGTTAAATACTCAAAAGATAATAAGTATATATATAGTTCAGGGTATGATGGCGAAATTAAACTTTGGAAAGTAAATAATGGAGAATATGTAAGGCCATTAATTAAAAATGGATGGGGCATCTCAAAATTTGAAGTAGATGAAGAAAGAAATTTTATTGCTTTTGGTTCAACAGACGGACAAATAAAAATAAATAAATTTGATCAAGATGAGACTATTTTAAACATAAAAGAAGATAGAGTGCCAATATTATCAATGTATTACTTAGAAAAAGAAAATATGATAAGTTTTGGCAATGCAAAAGGAAGAATGATTATATTAGATACTAGAAATTGGTCATTAGTCAGAGACTTCAACGCTGTTAATGGACCAATATGGGACAATATTCTTTTTCCTAATGATTCTTCATTAATTGTTGCTGGTCTTGACGATTTTTTAACAAGGTGGCAGATATTTGATTTTCCTCCAAAGTTTCTAGAAAGACCTGGGCCAGCTAGAAGATTTAACCCTGTAAAAGAGGTTAGTAATGGTGAAAAACAATTTGCCAGGAAATGCAGTGTTTGTCATACTCTTGTAGAAAATGGGAAAAAAAGAGCAGGCCCAACACTTTATAAAATTTTTGGACGTAAAGCTGGAACATTAGAAGGATATAAATATTCAAAAGCTCTAATTGAATCTGATATAATATGGAATGAAGAAAGTATTAATAGGCTATTTGATGAGGGGCCTGATAAAGTGACGCCAGGTACCAAAATGCCTATACAAAGAATGAAAAAAATACAAGACAGACAAGATCTTGTAATGTTTTTAAAAAAAGCTACTAACTAAACAAAGGAGTTTAAAATGAAAATGTTTTTTACAAGTAGTGTGTTTGCGATAATAGTTGGAGTAGGTGTATACGTGATTTTAACAAGTACGGGTATGGATACTGCAAGTGTTATGTCAAGTTCAAATGTAAGATTATAGACTTATAAATCTTTAGATGGTTAATAAAACTATTAAATCAGTTTTATATTTAACTATATTCTTATTAAATTTTAGTGCCTTTGCTCATGATTATTCTGAAGTATGGGAAAAAGCTCACAAATCAACTGTAGTTGTTTTGCCAACTTGGCCAGGATACAATAAACCCGGTTTTGGAGCCCCAGCTGGAACTGCACCAGCTGGTACAGGTTTTTACTTGTCATTGAACAAAACAGAAAAAATGACAAACTATATACTTACAGCTGCGCATGTAATTAAAAATGCAAAGATAGTAGAAATTAAAAATTATAATAATAAATCAGAGAAAGTTGATGTAATTTTGACTGACTTTAAAACTGATATAGCTATTTTAAAATCAAAAAACAAAGGCCAAAGTGTCCTAGTTACAAAGAAAAAAATAAAATATGGTAATGAAGTTTGTCTAATAGGTAATAGTTTTGGATTAGGTCAAAGCTTATCATGTGGAATAGTATCTGGACTTAATAGAACAAGATTGGGGTTCAACCCAATTGAGGATTTTATTCAAACAGATGCAGCTGTAAATCCTGGTGCTTCAGGGGCACCTTTATTAAATAAAGAGGGCCAACTGATAGGTATGGTAGATGCAATATACACCAAGGAAGCAGACATTGATGCTGGAGTTAATTTTGCAATTGACATTAAATTAATAGAAAAGTTTTTGAATAAATATGCCAGTCAGATAAAATAGAATTCTATGTCAATAACACCTACCAAATTAGAAATTGCAAGAGATCTTTTAAAAAAATCAATTGTTGAAAAAGATAAAAAGACACAATCACTTATCCATAAAGCTCAAGAACGTATAAATTATAAAACAATTAAAAGTAGGTTAAACTTACCTTCAACTGCAAACTCAGCAGTTGATGGTTATGGAATTTTACATCAAACATTTTTAAATAATCCAGAAACAGAATTTGAAATTGCTGGTATTGCGAAAGCAGGACACCCTTATAAAAAGAAAATTTTACCCCATCAAGCTATAGAAATTTATACAGGTGCTATAATGCCTGAGGGTGTAGATACAATCGTAATGCATGAAAAATGTAAGAGATCAAATAATAGAGTAATTATTAATGAAAAAGTAAAACAAAATCAAAATATGAGACCAATAGGCGAAAATTTAAAAAGGGGTGAGGTAGTTGTTAAAAAAGGAAAATTACTTAATGCAGCTGATATTGGGCAACTTGCTGCATCTGGAAATAATGAAATTGATATATATGCAAAATTAAACGTCTCAGTTATTTCAACTGGAGATGAATTAATTTCAAGCAGTGTTAACAAAAGATTAAGGGGCCAAATATATGATTCTAATAAACCAATGTTGCTTTCTTTATTAGATCATAATTTTTTAAATATAAATGATTTTGGAATAGTAAAAGATAATAGAAATGAGTTAGCAATAAAATTTGCTGATGCCTTATCAAAGAATGACGTAGTAATTTCATCTGGGGGGGCGTCAGATGGAATAGAAGATCATACGCAAAATGCTATTAGAGATGTTGGTGCAGAATGTTTAGTTTGGCAATTAGCTATGAAGCCTGGAAAACCTATGGCAATTGGACGAAAGAAAAACAAATTTATTTTTTGTCTGCCAGGAAATCCCGTAGCTGCATTTGTTTGTTCAAAGTTATTAATAAAACCACTCTTAATTAAACTAGCTGGTGGTGTTGATTTAGAACCATTAGTTGTAAAAATTCCCTCAGGTTTTGAGCATAAGAAAAGAAAAGGTAGAGCAGAGTATTTGAGAGCTAAAATTATAAGTAAAGATAATGGAGATTTTTTGAAAATCCATGGAAGAAAAGGAGCAGGTGTGATTTCTTCATTAACTGGTGCAGATGGTATAGTAGAAATACCTATGGATTATGAAACTGTAAAAGTGGGAGAGCTTCTCAAATTTTACCCATTCGAACATAGATGTTTGTAATTTAACCTAGTTAGGTATAAGATTTTTATCCCATTTAACAATTACATTAAAAGAAATTGATATTCTTGGAAAATCAGACATATTTGGATGTACAAGATGATGCAAGAACGCAGGCCATAAAAGTAAATCTCCTGACTTGGGTAAAACTCTATGTTCAGGGTCTACTTGTTTATCACCTCTTATTGAATTCATATTTGCCTGAGGACGTGGATCAAAAAAACTAATTGAAGCTGGGTTAAGATCAGATCTAAATATTTCAGCATCTGATTGGTCAGGAACATTTATATAATAGGTTCCTGACAACCAAGAATGTGGATGGTTATGAAGATTATGATAATCTCCTTTCATATTAACATTACCCCAGCCTTGGATAGACCAGTTTAATTCATAATTTACTCCTGATTGTTGCGCATAATCATATACAGCCCTATCAATACATTGTTTTAACCAAAACATAGCAGGATGATCCATTTCTAAAATATTTTGAGATATATAATTTTCTGTCATATTCTCCTGTGCAGCATTGTTTGACAGGACTATATCAGCAATTACAGAATTTGCGTTTTCATGTCCAGGTAATGACATTTCCATAAACTGAGTTGGCCAAAGATTTAAAAATTTTGGCTTTGTAGTATTGTTATTATTTTTAGACATTTTTTGCTCCGTCTGTATTTAAGCAATTTCAAACTTTTTAATTAATAAGTCAGTTATACTACTTATGTTGTTTAAATCTAAAGAGGGAATATCTGTATTTAACTTCTCATCTGAAGCTATTGCAAAAATATTAGTATCATCTTTATGTAAAAATGTTTTCCCAATTTCACGTCTAAACACTTCTAGTTTTGGAATTTTTTCGTTTTTATAACCTTCGACTATAATTACATCACATTTATTTAAAGGGCTTTTGGCAAATATTTCTAACATTTCAAATAAACTTTTTTCTTCTTCATTGTCATTTTCTTGAATAAGAGCAAACCTTTCCTTAGATGAAATAATCATTGGTCGGGCTCCAGCTTTCCTAAGGTTGTAAGAATCTTTACCTGGTTTATCGATATCAAATTTATGATGAGCGTGTTTAAGCGTTCCTACATTAATTCCAATCTTTGTGAATTTTTTTATTAAGTTAGCACATAATGTTGTTTTCCCAGAGCCAGACCAACCGGCAAGACCAAAAATGGGTGGAAGTTTTCCAAGTATTTGCATTGCAATAATTAAATCTTTAGGCGAATTTAAATTTGTGAAAGGATCAGATCTTGATTTGTCAATTTCATCAAAATTTACATGAGCGGTTTTAAGTTGAGAAGTAAAAATATCAATTTTTCTAATTCCTTCTTCAATTGCTTTTTTTAATATTAAATTATTGTCAGTTTTCCATAATGCTATCACAGGATGATTAAATCCTCTTGATTTTGCTACAACTAGATCTACATCTGGATTCTCATTTTTTTCTTTCAATAGAGACTCAATTAAATTTTGAGGCAGAAAAGGTGTATCACATGGTAAAGTAAGAACCCACTTTTGCTTAATATTTTTTGCCCAATTCAAGGAAGCCAGAATACCAACTAATGGACCTAGATGTCCTTTAAGTGGATCTTCAAGAATTTCGTAACCAAAATTTTTAAATTTTTCAAAGTTAGTATTAATATTTAATGCAATGGGAGCAGCTTTTCCCGAAACTTTCTCTAGAACATAAGAGATGAGTGGTCTGTCAAGGAGATTAATTAGACCTTTTTCTTTTCCACCCATTCTTCTTCCTTTTCCTCCTGCAAGGATAACACATGGGATAATCTCATTAATATTTTTCAAATTTTATAGCCTCAACTAATTATAGATCTTTGTGCTGACACCACATCTTCATTTTTTACTGATTTTACATCACTATCGAAAACTACTCTTTCAATACCATTAGCAATAATCATTTTTTTTCCCTTTGCTCTTCCTATTAATGTTAGACCGGCTTGTTTCGCAAGTGTAACACCTGACTCTGTGAAGCCTGACCTAGAAATTAAAATAGGAATACCCATTTGAACCGTTTTAATTACCATTTCTGAGGTGAGTCTACCAGTAGTATAAAAAATTTTATCACTGGTATTTTCATTATTTAAAAAAACCCACCCTGCAATTTTATCAACAGCATTATGTCTTCCAACATCTTCAACATAAACTAGGGGGATGTCATTTCTACATAAAACACATCCATGTAACGCACCAGCTTTGAGATAAAGACTTGGTCTAGTATTAACTTTTTTGGAAATCGAATAAATCCAAGAAGTTTTAATTTTAGTTGTTTTATCAAGATTTATAGATGTAAAATCATCCATTATATCTCCATACACTGTTCCAACAGCACAACCACTTGTCCTTATTTTCTTTTCCATTTTTTCTTCATAATTTGTTTTTCTTTTTGTCCTTACTATTACAACTTGTAAGTCATCATCGTATGTAACTTCAGTAATCACATCATTTTTTTTGAGCATGTTTTGGTTTAATAAATATCCGACTGCAAGTAGATCAGGCATGTCACCAAGTGTCATTGCAGTGACTATTTCCTGTTTGTTTAAATAAATTGTTAAAGGTATTTCTTTAACTACAGGAAGTTTTATACTTTCTCCGGCTTCGTTAATTCCTTCAATCTCTTTTGTTAAATTATCATTCTCTAAATCTGGTGATATTAGAAATTCTTTACTATTTTTCATTTTTAAACCTAATTTTTATCGTTGTTTAGAAGCTGCCCACTGAATAAAATTTTCTGCTTCCTCTGATAGATGTTTATTTAAACTTAAGTATTTTGCTAATAATTCTTTACCAAAAGATGTTAAAAGTGTTCCCTTATTTCCTTTTTGCTTTTCTAAAATAGGAGTTGGAAATGCTTCTTCTATAGTGTTGAGCAAAAGTTTTGCGCGCTTGGTACTCATGCCCATGAAATTTGCTGCAGCCCTTACTGATCCTTTTTGATGAACTAAGTGGAAAAGTTCCATCTTACCAGCACCAATCATGTGGCCCTGAATATATACTTTAATTCGAATACCATTTTCATTTTCTTTTACCAATTTGGGTGGTAAGGAAGAACGTTTTATGTTTGTTGATCTACTTTTCATTAACTGATTATAGAATATAATGCTAAAATAAACTAAATATTTTTATGGTATAAACATTTGTCTGATTATTTTACAACTGATGAATTAGCGGAGTTTCTTAGAGTTAAACCAAGAAAAATTTATGATCTAGTTTCTAAAGAAGAAGTGCCATTTTCGAGAGTAATGGGCAAATTATTATTTTCTAAAGAAGAAGTGGCTAACTGGATAGCTGGCAATAATAACTCTGTCGAAAATAAAAATTATTTACCAGATGTAATTTTAGGAAGTCATGATCCTCTCCTTGAATATGCAATAAAAAAATCCGGATCAGGTATAGCTTTATCTTTTGATGGTAGTAATAAGGGGCTTGAAAGGTTTAAATTAAACCAAGGAATTGCATCAGGACTTCATATTTATAACTTTAGCTCAAAAAAATGGAATATTCCTAGTGTTGAAAAATATTTAAATGATAAAGATTTTGTTCTTATGGAATGGGCAAAAAGAGAAAGAGGTTTGATATTTCAACCTCATAATGAACCAAAAAAGAGCATAACAGA
>ENA-OSEY01002100-OSEY01002100.1-marine-metagenome-genome-assembly--contig:-NODE-2100-length-13143-cov-3.689040_pt1 | contig 13143 bp, 14 predicted proteins | sample MGYA00248465_ERZ534230 | MGnify/ENA primary metagenome ERZ534230 (study PRJEB26409, sample SAMN06344110) | marine metagenome | isolation source: Sea water from surface | place: Atlantic Ocean:Southern... | reverse complement strand
AATTCGCAATCCCTAAAGGCTGACTTACAAACGTTAACTAAAAGACAAGATTTTATCTTGGCTTCCAGAGGCCTGAAGCACTCTTGCGATACAATGATTGTTCAAATTAAGAATAACAATTTAAGAACAGTGAGAGTGGGAATTACTTGTTCAAAGAAAGTTGGGAATGCAGTCGTTAGAAATCGAACTAAAAGGCGTTTGCGGGCTATAGCTCGTGAGGTTTTACCTACTTGGGGTCGCGTCGGGTTTGATTACGTTTTAATAGGTCGCCACGGCTCCACAATTTCATCAGAATTTAAAAACTTAAAAAATGATTTCATATCAGCTTTGGAAGCGTTACATCGTAAGTCAGATGGAGAGAATTAATGCGACCAACAGCATATATTGTGTCAATACCTATACGCTTTTACCGCTTGGTAATTTCTCCTCTAATCGGGTCAAACTGTCGATATCACCCGACATGCAGCTCATATGCATTAGAAGCACTTGAAAAACATGGGGCTTTAAAAGGGGGCCGGCTTGCCATAAAACGTATTTTCAAGTGCCATCCTTTAGGAGGTTCTGGAATTGACAATGTGCCAGACTAATTTTGAAATCTTTATGATAGAAGAAATGCTCAAAATTACACCTATCGGCACAAAAGCAAGCGGTAATTAGTCCTGATGTTTGATGATATAAACGAGATACATCCCCTATTCAAAAATGCTCCATCGACAATAGAGTTTAAAAAACTTCGAAAGCGAATAATAAAGAATACCCGTGAAGCCATTGAGCAATATGGAATGATCGAGCGCGGTGCACGTTGGCTAGTCTGTTTATCAGGAGGCAAAGACAGTTACACGCTTTTAGCAGCCTTATATGAACTAAAATGGAGAGGTCTATTACCCGTTGATATATTAGCCTGTAATTTAGACCAGGGTCAGCCTGGCTTTCCTGCAACTACACTTCCAGAATTTTTAAAAGAAATGGAAATACCGCATAGAATAGAATTTCAAGATACCTATTCCATTGTTAAAGACAAAGTCCCTGCAGGTCGGACGTACTGCGCTCTTTGTTCGAGACTACGCAGAGGTCATCTTTACAGAATTGCTCGCGAAGAAAATTGTAGTGCCGTCGTACTTGGCCATCACAGAGATGACATATTAGAGACCTTTTTTATGAATATCTTTCATGGTGGGCGCCTAGCCACCATGCCACCCAAATTAGTAAATGAAGAAGGCGACCTATTTCTTTATCGGCCGTTGGCACATGTTGCTGAGCAAGACTGTGAAAGGTTCTCTCGAGCGCTTAAATACCCTATAATACCTTGTGATTTATGTGGATCACAAGACGGATTGCAGCGTCAACAAGTAAAGCAAATCCTAGATGGATGGGAAAAAAATTATCCGGGCAGAAGGCAGGTTATGTTCAAAGCTCTTATGAACACGAGGCCATCACATTTGCTAGACCCTCAACTATTTGATTTCGAGGGCTTAACAGTAAAAAAAACAAGTGGTGATAGTCCAAACTAATTAGAAGAATGGAAGTAAAATTCAGAGATTAATACTTGACCTTTTGGTACATACTCTGTTGAAACCGGGTAAGAAATTTGAATAGGTAGCTTATTTAATGGATGATCAAAATAAAAACCTAATTTTAGCATCAGTGCTAAGTTTTATAGTGATAATCACATGGTTTATTTTATTTCCACCACCTGAACCTGTACCGCGTGATGCAGACACAACAAAACAGCAGTCTGAAGAGACGGAGTTAGCCCCCATTGCAGACTCTAACCAAACACCTTTGGTGAATACTGGAGAAACTGAAATTGCTGTTGAAGCTGAGCGTATTCAAATTGAAACAGAACTGTTAAGTGGTGCGATTTCTACGCAAGGTGGTAGAATTGATCAACTGTCCTTAAAAAAATATCGCAACACTATTGCAGACGACTCTGACATAGTGACTCTGTTAAGCCCTGTCGGTCAACCCGAGGCATACTATGCTGCTTTTGGGTGGGCTCCAGCCGTAGGAATAAAAGCGGATCAAGTACCTGACCCCAATACCATTTGGACAATTGTTGGTAATGATATTTTAACACCATCGTCTCCTGTATCCTTGGTCTGGGACAATGGAAACGGTGTTACATTCATGCGCAAAATTTCCGTTGATGAGAAATATATGTTTACAGTGGAACAAGGCATTGAAAACAGTTCTGGTTCAGAAATTTCTTTGAGACCTTATGGCCTCTTGAGGCGACACGGGGAACCAAAGGATATGAAAAACTTCTTTATTTTACATGAAGGCGTTGTTCGTATGTCTGACGGCGAACTCTCGGAAGAAGATTATGATGATATAGCTGACCTACCAGTCTTAGAAAAAGAAGGAACGCATGCTGAGCGAATAGAGGTCCAAAATAGTGGATGGACCGGTTTTACAGATCATTATTGGATGACGACACTTATCCCAGATCAGTCTTCATCTTTCAGATCAACAACTAAGTACTTTGCAGCTCAAAATATCTACCAAGTCGAGGCAGTTATGCCATCTGTAGTTATTGCAGACGACACCACAACATCGGTGAGCACACAACTTTTTGCAGGTGCAAAAGAATGGGACACTATACGAAAGTATGAACAGGCTGGGGTAACTGGTTTTCTTGATAGTATAGATTGGGGTTGGTTTTTCTTCCTAACAAAACCAATGTTTGCCGTTCTTCATTGGTTAAATGTTATAATTGGCAACATGGGTTGGGCTATTATAGGACTGACTTTGATCATAAAGGCCGTATTATTCCCATTAGCATATAAATCTTATGCCTCGATGGCAAAGATGAAGGAATTACAGCCAGAAATGGAAAAAATTAAGGAGCGCGTGGGCGACGATCGCCAAAAGCTCCAACAAGAGATGATGGGCTTATACAGGAAAGAGAAAGTTAATCCGGCGAGTGGTTGCCTACCGATCTTAATACAAATACCAATTTTCTTTTCTCTCTATAAAGTAATATTTGTCACACTTGAGCTCCGGCACGCGCCATGGTTCGGTTGGATCAGAGATTTATCCGCACCAGATCCATCCACAATTTTGAACCTATTTGGCTTGCTACCTTGGGCAAACCCGACAACTCCCGGCTCGATTTTAGCAATCATTTCATTAGGAATTCTTCCGATCTTATTAGGTATTTCTATGTGGTTGCAGCAAAAGCTCAATCCAGCCCCTACTGATAAAACCCAAGCTATGATTTTCGCTTGGATGCCTTGGGTGTTCATGTTCATGCTTGGTACTTTTGCTAGTGGTCTTGTAATTTACTGGATTGCTAACAACATGATCACTTTCATCCAACAATATCTAATCATGCGACGGCAAGGATACAAACCTGATGTCTTTGGAAATATTTTAGCAAGTTTTAAGAAGAAAAAAGGTGCAGAGTGAAGTTAGTCCAGATTTGGAGATACCCTATCAAATCTCATGGATCTGAAAACCTTGAAACTATCGATATACTTAATGGTAAAACATTACCCTTAGATCGCAAGTGGGCAGTAATTCACGACCAAAGCGAAGCCGACGGATTAACTTGGGTACCTTGCAGAAATTTTTCGCGTGTGGCTAAAGCACCGCAACTAGCTGCAATATCTGCAAATTGGATATCAGAAAATAAACTTGAACTAAGCCACCCCTCAATTGGCAATATATGCATCAACCCTGACCATGACTCTGAAAAATTCATTAATTGGGTAAATCCTCTTATGCCTGAAAATCGGGCAGCATCTAAAAAATTGGTAAGATCAGTTCAAACAGGAATGACCGACACTGATTTTCCATCTATTAGTATCGGAAACTTAGCCAGCCATAGAGAAATCGAGAAACAGCACGGGGAAGAGCTTTCTTTGCTTCGTTGGCGGTGCAATCTTTGGGTCGACGGGTTTGCCCCTTGGGATGAGCATAAATGGATCGGGAAAAGTATAAAGATAGGCAACGTTACATTCAAAGTAGAAGAAGAGATTGTTAGATGTCTTGCAACAACAGCAAACCCCGTCACCGGAGTGCGAGACGTAGATACCCTTGGCCTACTCGAAACTATGGGACAGGATGACTTCACTGTAGCAGCGATCGCCAACTCTGATGGTCAAATAAAGTGTGGGGACCCAGTAGAGGTTTTAGAGTGAAACTTTCATTTCCTATTTTTGAAGAGCTCGACGAAAATAATAAGGAACTTGGTCGCCTGTTATTTTCTAAGGAGATAAGTTTTGTCAAAGGTGTCGTCGACATGGCGGGGCTTCCAAACCCTGACAAAATTGAGATTTGCTTCGCAGGCCGTTCAAATGTCGGAAAATCAAGTCTTATTAATGCTCTAACCGGAAGAAAAGGATTGGCAAGAGCTTCAAATACCCCCGGGCGCACTCAAGAAATTAATTTTTTCTCCATACCAGACGGACATTACCTAGTCGACCTGCCTGGATATGGATACGCGAATGCCCCGATTAAAGTTGTTGAGAAATGGCAGAACCTTCTTAAACAATACTTAGCTGGACGCCAATCTCTTCGCAGAGCGTTTGTATTGATTGACGGTCGGCATGGCATCAAGAAAGTTGATACAGAAATAATGTCTATGCTAGACAGTTCTGCCGTCACATTCCAAGTAATATTAACCAAGTTAGATAAAGTTAAAGAAAAGGATCGAGAAGGCATTCTGCAGCAAGTACGGGAAGGTCTTCAAAAACACCCAGCTGCTTTTCCAGAAATCATTTTAACATCATCAGAAAAGGGTTGGGGCATTCAAACACTTAGATCTGTTATTGCAATGTTACCCTAGTTTCGGCTTGCACCCTTTTATGGTATGGGTAAAAAAGCGCAAAGCTTTGGGAAGAAAAATGAAAAAACAAGATATGAACCGTGATTGGATTGCAACTGCTCGTACTCTTTCCGAAGCACTTCCATATTTACAAAGATACGCAGAGGCTGTGGTCGTGATTAAGCTGGGCGGCCATGCCATGACGAGCAATCATGGTATGGAAACATTTGCCAGAGATGTAGCACTGATGCGACAAGTTGGGATAAATCCAATTATTGTTCATGGTGGTGGCCCTATGATAAATGCCATGCTGAAAAAACTCAAAATAGAGTCCCAATTTATCAACGGCAAAAGAGTTACTGATCAGGCGACCATGGAAGTTGTCGAAATGGTCCTGAGCGGAAGTGTTAATAAAAAAATCGTACAAGCTATCAACGATCAAGGCGGACGTGCCGTTGGCTTGTCAGGTAAAGACGCCAAACTAATAGAATGTGAGCAAACTGATAAAGACTTGGGACTAGTTGGTTCACCATCCAAGATAAATCCATATGTTATCAGCACACTTATAGAAAACGATCCAATTCCAGTAATAGCTCCATTAGGATACGGTCCCGGTGGAGAGACATTCAATATAAACGCCGATACGGCAGCTGGAGCTATTGCAGCGGCACTGAAAGCTGACCGGTTACTTTTATTAACTGACGTATCTGGAGTTAAAAACAGTAATGATGAAGTAATTACTGAGTTATCGGCTCAGCAAATTAGAGACATGATCAAAGATGGAACTATTTCAGACGGAATGATACCAAAAACCGAAACTGCTCTTTATGCTTTAGATGGTGGGGTAAGAGCAGTAGTTATATTAGATGGCCGCGTACCTAATGCCTGCTTATTGGAGTTGTTTACCGAACATGGAGCAGGTTCTTTAATTAGAAATTAGCAAACAATATTGCCAATTTAAAATTCTTAGCTAACTATTTTGTAGGGGGGCCAAAATGGAGCAAGAGGGAATAATACGTCTATCCATATTTTTTGGGCTGTTTTTTGTCTTTGCAGCCACAGAATATATTTTTCCAAGACGACTTATTGTCAAAGGTAAAGCACGGCGATGGATCACAAATTGGTCGATCACTATATTAAACACTTTAACTTTACGTTTATTTTCAGTTGCTTTGCCTTTATTGGCCATTGGCGCTGCTTTTGATGCTCAAAATTTAAATGTTGGTTTTTTCAATAGGATTAATTTTTCTTATTGGGTTGAGTTCTTATTGGTTATCCTAATACTCGATTTTGCAATTTGGCTTCAACATTTACTCACTCATAAGATTGGGTTTTTATGGCGCATCCACAGAGTTCACCATTCTGATACTCAAATGGATGTATCGACTGCCATTCGCTTTCATCCAATCGAAATAGCTCTCTCAATGGTTTTGAAAATTGGGCTTGTTTACGCTCTAGGTGCAGATCCGTTGTCTATATTATTTTTTGAAATTTTATTAAACGGAAGCTCAATGTTTAATCATGCAAATATCAAGATTCCAACTCAGATTGATAAAGTTTTGCGATTATTCATAGTTACTCCCGACATGCATAGGATACACCATTCCAGCGATCGCAACGAACATGATACCAATTTTGGGTTTGCTCTTTCAGTTTGGGATCGTTTTTTTCGTACATATAAAGACTATCCCCAAACGAAACATGAAGACATGGAAATTGGGCTAAATTGGCAAGATGAGAAGCCAGAGAAGCTTGGCTGGAGCCTAGCTCTACCCTTCAGGAAAAATGAATAAGGTGGCCTTAGACGACGATATAAAGGCAGAGGGGTTGTCTATACTAGGAGATCTGCCAGTGTCACCTAGTGATCCTGTTCCTGAGGGAACACAATCTATATTGATGCTTGGTCCCGATGAACCTAATTTTTGGAATATTTTTAAAGACAGTAGAGAATACAAAGATAAAAAACCTGATCCTTTAGATCGGTGGTCAAAACGCATAATTGATAATATCGCAAAAAAAAATAACTGCGCTCCACTATATCCCTTTGGTGGAGAGCCCTACAAACCATTTTATTCCTGGGCCCTCAGATCTGGAACGGTCTGGTCATCACCAGTACATTTAGCAGTTCACAAAGATAGGGGTCTTTTTGTTTCCTTTCGGGGCGCTCTCGCTATTCAAGAAGATCAAAAGAGCGAGAATACTTTTGAAAGCCCTTGTGCAAAATGTCCTGCACCCTGTTTAACAGCTTGTCCGGTCGATGCATTTACAGAAACTGGTTATGACGTACTCAAATGCAAAAATCACATAAGCAATTCAGATAGTAGTAACTGCAAGAGTTTGGGGTGTAAAACTCGCCGTTCTTGCCCCGTTGGGGCTGATTTCCGAGAATTTGAACAGTCTGCATTTCATATGGAAAATTTTTTAAGATGAAAACTTTGGTACTAATGAGACATGCAAAGTCGGGTTACTCTGGAGACTTATCTGATTTCGATCGATCATTGAACGAACGAGGTAACCGATCAGCCACAGCTTTGGGAAAATGGTTGAAGGATAATAGTTTTTTCCCAGATTTAGCTCTAGTTTCTGCAGCCACACGAACGGTGCAAACATTTAACGAATTAAAAATAAGTTGCCCACTTGAGAAAAAGCAAAAGCTCTACCTAGCTTCTTCTGAGGAGATTTTTCATCAGGTAAGACAGATTACTGCAAATAGTTTACTTGTTATTTGCCATAACCCTGGGATTTCAGATTTTAGTCAAAAAATTTCTTCTGAATGGCCAAACCACTCAAATTTTGAAGCTTTCCCAAGTTGTTCAACTTGTATTATTGATTTTGATATAAGTGATTGGTCTAATCTCAAGTTTGGGACCGGAAAAATAAAAAAGTTTATAACCCCTATGGACTTAGGAATTTTCTAAAAACCATTAAAACAATAACTGCTGTTCAGAATACTAGTGCCCAAGAATTTGACTTAAAAAGAGCTTAGTTCGATCAGATTGAGGGTTATTAAAAAATTTCTTAGGCTCATTTTGCTCTACAATTTGTCCGTCATCCATAAAAATAACTCTGTTAGCTACCTGTCGGGCAAATCCCATTTCATGAGTAACACAAATCATTGTCATGCCGTCTTCCGCCAGCTCAATCATGGTGTCAAGTACCTCTTTGATCATCTCAGGATCAAGCGCAGAGGTAGGCTCATCAAAAAGCATAATCCGAGGACGCATGCAAAGTGATCGCGCGATTGCAACGCGCTGCTGTTGACCACCGGACAACTGGCCTGGATACTTTTCCGCCTGCTCAGGAATTTTCACTTTCTCTAAAAAGTGCATCGCGGTTTCCTCAGCTTCTTTTTTTGGAATCTTTCTCACCCAAATAGGTGCTAGAGTACAGTTCTCTAGAATACTTAGGTGCGGAAATAGATTGAAATGTTGAAAAACCATTCCAACTTCAGATCTAATTCTATCAATATTCTTTATATCAGAAGTTAATTCAGTACCATCGACAATGATTTGACCGGTCTGATGCTCCTCAAGCGCATTAATGCAGCGAATAAGAGTTGATTTTCCAGATCCTGACGGGCCACAAACGACGATGCGCTCACCCCTGTTCACAGTAAGATCGATGTCACGCAACACATGAAAAGAGCCAAACCACTTATTCATGCTCTCAACCTTAATTGCAATTTCATCAGAAACTTCAAGTTTTAACTTCTCAGCCATTTAGCTAACCCTTTTCTAACGTTTATCAGTTTCCAGCTGGCGTTCCAACCATTGAGAATATTTCGACACGCTGAAACATATTACAAAGAAAATTGCAGCAGCAGCCCCAAATAGCTCCCAATACACTCCGTTCCAATCCGTGGAAGACAAAATTGGCCCTCGTATCATACCAACCAGGTCAAACATAGATATGATCGACACCAAAGTTGTATCCTTCAACATCCCAACTGACACATTTACAATACCTGGTATCGAAATTTTCAACGCCTGAGGAAGTATTATGAACCTCATGGATTGGGTATAATCAAGGCCGATGCTATCTGCCGCTTCGTATTGCCCTTTAGAAAGTGCCGCTAATCCGCCTCTGACAACCTCAGCAATATAAGCCGCGTTGAAGAATGTCATCATAATTAGGACCCTTAATATTAGGTCGAGGGAGGTACCGGGCGGAAAGAAAAATGCTAAAATAACATTTGCAACAAATAAAAGAGTTATAAGCGGGACACCTCTAATAAATTCAATGAAAAACACACAAATCCATTTAATTATAGGCATGCCCGATTGACGACCCAACGCCAAGGCTATTCCGAGCGGAATAGAGAGACAAACTGCAATTGTACCCAATAAAAGATTGAGCATAAAACCACCCAAGTCTCGTGAAGGAACATCTTTCAATGCAAGAAAGCTATCGTTTAGATCAACAATATAACCCCCAATAATCCACCAGACGTTAGCAGCAATAAGGCTAATCAAAACTGCTATTGCAAATGATCGACTAGAAAACCTTCTATAGCAAACGATAGCAATCACACATCCTAAAAACGCAGATACTGAAGTTAATATAGAGCCTCCCCAAATCAGCCAAAACGCTAGAAATGGATAAACAGCACTAAAAGCTAGAAGCCGGCGCGGCAGTTTCCGAAACAAAATCGGAGCCAAGGCAACAAGTAGCAATACTGAGGCTAAATTTGGCCTCCAATAATCCGATGACGGGTATTTAAAACCGTAAATCAGCTGCGGAAATCTTTCATTCAGAACAGCAAAACAAGCTCCGCTTTTTCCATCTAATAAGTCGTAGCATTCTCGAACAGTTTCCGCGTCCCAAATACCATTTAAAAACCATGGAGTGGCAGCTACAACTATCGAGTATATGAACCACAGTGAGACAAATGTCATAATTGTGTTAAATGCTGAGGAAAATAAATTTTCCCGGACCCACTTAACCAAACCCCTCTCAGCTGCAGGAGGGATACGTTCTGATATCATTTCCTTGCGAACAAATGAATTATTATCCCCAGACATATCTAGCGCTCCTTCAACATAATACTGCGATTATAAACGTTCATGATCGCAGATATGCTTAGACTGATGGCTAAATAGAACAGCATTAATAGCAACACAGCCTCAATCGCGCGGCCAGTCTGGTTCAAAGTTATACCGCCAAGTGTACCTGTGATATCCATATAGCCAACAGCCAATGCTAAAGAACTATTCTTAGTGATGTTTAGGTAAAACGAAATTAGCGGCGGAACGATAACCCTAAGAGCTTGGGGCAAAATTACTAAATTCATAATAAAATTAGGCCTCATGCCGAGAGCCCCTGCTGCTTCACTTTGACCTTTGTCTACAGACTGGATACCAGCTCTCACAACCTCTGCTATAAAAGCACCTGTGTATATCGAAAGCGCAAACCATAGTGAAATCAAAGATCCCCTGGCATGTATTCCACCTTTGAAATTAAAGCCTTTTAACTCAGGGTATTCGAGAGTAATGGGATCTCCCAGAGCAAAGTAGATCAATATTGTTGGAATAAAAAATATTCCAACGCTCGTCCAGCGAGTCTCTATTAACTTACCCTCTGAGTACAGTTTTTGTCGTGCATAGTAACGAAATGCAAAAACACCGATAATGGAAAGAATAAATGTAATGATTACTATCGAAGAGCCATCATTGAATACAGGTTTGGGTATATAAAATCCTCTACCAGTAAAAGCGAAAGCATCCCATAACATGGTTGCTTCTGGGTTCTCTCCCCGGAAAGCTTTTGGCTGAGGCAAGAAAGCTAGAAATATAGAATGAATAATCAATATCCAAATAAGAACTGGTACATTTCTAAAAATTTCAACATAAATCATCATCAGTTTTGCAACAATCCAGTTGTTTGATAGCCTCAAAATACCAGCAGTCACACCAAAAAAGGTTGCTGCAATACAACCCAAAAACGCTACCAAAAGAGTGTTGAGCACTCCAACGATTGATGCTCTTAAATGGGTTGATTGACTGTTATACTCGATTAAGCGTTGGTTAATGTCATAACCAGCAGGTTCACCTAGAAAACTGTAAGAAATATTCAAACCAGCTGCAGCTAAGTTTTCTAGTAAATTCTTCCCCAAATATGCCATCGCGCATATCAGTATGAATAAAGCAAAAAACTGGAATGTATATGACCGATAACGCTTATCATTCAGCAGCATAGAAAACTGAAATTTGTCACGTCTCGCTAACTCAGATGTATTCATGTAAAACTAAACCTGGAAATGCCAAAGTTAATTGCGGCAAGCTAAACGTTTTAAAACATTTGCGCAACAAAAAGGGCGCAATACTGCGCCCTTTAATTATTTACTTAACTATTAACGGAAAGGTGGTGAATAAATCAAGCCACCGTCTGTCCATTTCGCATTAACACCGCGAGCCAATCCAATGTTTGTACTTTCGCCAATGTTATTTTCGAAAATTTCACCGTAGTTTCCTGAAACAGCGATAGCTCTTTTTGCCCACTCTGCATCAAGGCCAAGCATTTCACCTAGTGTCCCTTCAGAACCTAGAAGACGATTCATCTCAGGATTGTTGGTACCTTTTGACATTTCTTCAAGGTTAGCTTGAGTAACGCCTAGCTCTTCTGCAGTGATCAATGCATTCAATGTCCAGCGTACGACGTCGCCCCAGTTGTTATCACCATGACGCACAAGAGGACCAAGAGGTTCTTTTGATACGATTTCTGGCAGCACAACGTGCTCTTCAGGGTTTTCCATATTCGCTCTTCGTGCGGCGAGAGCAGATCTGTCAGTTGTGAAAACATCACATGCTCCAGCCATGTAGTTAGTTACAGCTTCAGATCCAGTTTCTACTGGAACTGGCTCATAAGACATGTTGTTTGAACGGAAAAAATCCGCCAAGTTTAATTCTGTTGTAGTCCCAGTTTGGATACAAACTGTCGCGCCATCTAACTCAGTCGCTGAGCTTACCCCAAGATCAGCTTTAGCCATAAAGCCCTGACCATCGTAATAGTTCACACCAACAAATTCGAACTTAAGATCAACATCACGGCTGAAAGTCCAAGTTGTATTTCGTGCCAACATGTCGATTTCACCAGAAGCCAATGCGGTAAAACGAGTCTTCCCTGTGGTAGGAACAAATTCGATAGCGTCAGAATCATTCAGAACTGCTGCTGCAACAGCACGACATACGGCCACATCAAAGCCTTGCCAAACGCCGTTTGCATCAGGTTCTGCGAAACCTGGAACACCAGTTGAAACGCCGCAATTCAATTTGCCTCGCGCCTGAACATCATCGAGTGTGCCTGCGAAGGCAGCACCTGCAGTGAGACCGGCTACAGTCACTGCGCTAATAATAACGGATTTTTTCATATTTACCTCTTCCTGATTTAGCCTTGAGAATTCAAAGCCGTTCACACGGGCGATGACCCCACCTCAAATGCCAAAGTAGGAAATCCCCCAATTTAATAGGCAACCATGTTCAAATTCTGAACACTTGGTCAAGGGTTTTCATCAAATATTTACATACTTTTTAATAGAAAAAATGAAAAAAACTAAAAAATAGTACTTTTATTTCCATTACTTAATACAAAAAACTCCTCCGAATGCAAAATTGCTGCATATTTTAGTTTAGCTGCTGTCTGAGCCTCATCATCTTCTCCCCACTGCTCTAACTGCCAATGCTCATCTATCATACAGAGTTGATAAGCTTCTTCAGCCGATAATCGTCCATTGATTATTGCTAAACCCAAGATAAGAGACCCAGTTATCGAAACCATGTCATAAAAGGCCGTTAACTCAAATATACTTAAATTATTGATTTTTTTGCGTGTTTCTAAAAATAGCTTCTCATTTTGAGGTATGTAAATAATTCCTGTTCCGCAGTTTATTTGAACCTTAAAAGTATTTTCAGCCCACTTTACAATCGGATCCCACCCAGTCTTTTGCCGCTTTTGAAGTTCTGGCGGAGAATCAGCACGATAATACAATAAATCTGTGTCCCCGTATTCACCAAGTAATGAACTTACTTCCTCAAACTGCTCAGAAACCTTATCTAAAGCTGCATTGGAAGATTTTGTGAACGGCATTATACTTGGATCTATTTCCTCAACTTGTTCGTCCCACTCTGAAGCAACTTTTTTTGCCAGTGCCTCAGTAGGAAGCATCATCTGCTTCTTGGCCGGAGTCTTTAAAATTTTATCATCAAGTTTTATAAAGTATCCAGTTTCTGATGAAACGACGTGAACATTTTTCCAGAACCGCTTTTGTTTCCACTCAGACATCTCAAGCCCTTTGCAAACACCAAGTCAAAACTTAAAGACTTTCATCAATAAACGGATCATTGGGGCTCTCATCCAAATCCCACTGAAAAGTTTTCCAG
>ENA-OSEY01002098-OSEY01002098.1-marine-metagenome-genome-assembly--contig:-NODE-2098-length-13151-cov-3.882209_pt1 | contig 13151 bp, 14 predicted proteins | sample MGYA00248465_ERZ534230 | MGnify/ENA primary metagenome ERZ534230 (study PRJEB26409, sample SAMN06344110) | marine metagenome | isolation source: Sea water from surface | place: Atlantic Ocean:Southern... | reverse complement strand
TCCTTGCTTAGTTTTTTTAATAAATACTTACTTTGCTTAATCGCTGCTAGGGTTTTCAAATTTATACTTCTATTTTGGGAAGGGTATTTACTTATAAAACGAAAAAACCTTAGAATTCTGAGATGATCTTCTTCAATTCTTTTTTTTGGTTGACCTACAAATCTTACTTTCCCATTTACCAAATCAGAAAAATTACCCAAAGGGTCTAATATTTCACCCTTCATATTTAAATAGATAGCATTAAAAGTAAAATCTCTTCTCCTAGCATCATCCTCTATACTACTTGTATATTTAACGATAGCTTTTCTTCCAAAGGTTTTAATATCTTTTCTAAAACTTGTAATTTCAAATAATTTTTTGTTGAATACTACTGATAAGGTTCCATACTCAATTCCAGTTTCAATTATTGTGCATTTAATGTTCTTAAATAATTCTTTAACTTCGTTTGGACTTATACTTATTGAAAAATCTATATTATCAAATTCTTCTTGCCAATATGAGTTTCTAACACTTCCTCCTACTACATATACGTCTGCACCTTTTGAAGTTAAAATTTTTGTTATTTTTAAAATATCTTTTTTAAACAACCAAGAAATATCAAAAGGGGCTTTGAATTTGTTAATCTTTAGATATGATTTCATCTTTTTAATTCTGATAATTTTCAACAAAGCTTTTTATAATTCTAGCAGTTGCTCCCCAGATATAATAGGGTCCATAGGGTACAGCAAAATAACCTCTATCTTCGTAACTTGAGATAAATTTATGATATTGCATACTTTTAGTGTCTAGAAAAAAGTCAAATGGAACTAAAAATAATTCTTCGACCTCATTTTTATTTATAAAAAATTTAATAGGTTTTTTGATAAATCCAACAAATGGATAGATTATAAACTGACTTATAGTTTCATGAGGAGGTAATAAGCCAAGAGTTTTTATGCTATCTTTTTTAACACCTATCTCTTCTTCCACCTCTCTAAATGCAGCATGTAGTAAAGAGTTATCTTTTTTGTCTACTCTTCCACCAGGAAAAGATATCTGACCTGGATGGGAAGATAGGTTTTTTGACCTTTTGGTAAAAACAACATATAAGTTTTGCTCTAATTCTTTTAAGAGAAAAAAAACTGACGCCTTTTTATAGTATTGATGTTCGTATCTGAGTTGATCTATATACAAACAATTCAAATCTGTAGTAAATTTAATTTTTTTAAAATTAAATTTTTTATCATGGTTTGTTTTTCTAAGACAACGTTTGATTTTCTTTAAAATTGAAATATTTTTCAAATAATAACCTTAATATATTAATTAGATTTTTCTTACTAATTCAGATGGACTTAGTATGTATTGAGTCCCACAAAACTGACAGTCAGCTGTTACCTTACCTAAATCATTAGTCATTACTTCAATTTCTTTCATTGAATATATTGACATAGTTTGCTTGACTTTCTCTATGCTGCACCCACATCCAAAATCAAATTCTTTTTCTTCAAAAACTCTAATATCTTTTTCTCTAAAACACTGTAATAACAAATCCGAAAATGTATTTTTTAAATTATTATTTTCTGAACATAAATAGTTTTCAAAAATAGACGATATCTTATTCCATTCATCTATGTTATTAAAAATTTTTTCTTTCGCTAAATTTGATAATTCATTAATTTTATGTTTATCATTATTTGTATCATTTGATTTTTTATCCTGTGGTAAAATTTGCAACATGATACCAATACCTTTGAAAATTACCTTTTCTTTTTTGTTCAAAGTTTTTTTAATTAATACATTAAACTTCGTATCTAATTGTTCTGAGTTTTTAAAAAATTCTTCAGCTGAATTTGTTAGACTATTTTCATTCAAGCTAGAAATTCCTTTATAGGGTAAGTTACCATCACCTTGATCAAGAATCGTAGCAAAGTAGCCATTGCCTAAAAGATCTTTAAATTTTTTTGAATAAAAGTTTAGTTCTCTGTTAAATTTGGCGTAACCTCTTATTAATGAAATAGTTTCAGGTTTTTTTGGAATTATATAATCCGATGCTATTAATTTTAAATCTTTATTTCCATGAACTTGAAGAGATAGCTTGTGTTTAAGTTTAATGGAATTGGCCATTAACACATTTAAAACCATAGTTTCTCCTAATACTTTTGATATTTCATCTGGATAGCTATGCTGGAATATAATCTTATTGAGAGAGTTAGACATTTGACAGATTCTTCCCCTTATTGGTAAATCTTCAAATTGAAAAGACATAACTTTATCGTATTCTGTTTTTTTGTTATTAGTCATGACAGTTTTTAAAAATTATATTCTTGTATCTGTTATTAATTATATAAATATTAAACAAGTGAAATGAATGTTTAGAATAGGTGAATCAGTAAAAAAAGATATAAAGTATCACTACAGACCAGGTATTTATGGTATAATTATTGTTAATAACAATATCTTACTAACTGAACAAAATGAAGAAGAAATTCAACTTCCAGGAGGTGGTATAGATGAAGGAGAACATTATATTACAGCCCTAGTAAGAGAAACATTTGAAGAAACTGGGTGGAAAATACAACCAGTTAAAAGATTAGGTTTTTTTCATAGATTTGTTTACATGCCAGAATATAGTAAGTGGGCTCAAAAAGTTTGCCATATTTATATATGTAAAGGTTTATATAATCTAACATCTCCTTTGGAAAAAGGACATAAAGCTGTATTAATGAAGCCCAGAGAAGCAGTGTGTTTACTGGAAAGCCCTGGCGATCGTTTTTTTGTTAAAAATTACTTTGGATTAAAGGCTAATTTAAGGTGTTAAAAAGATCAGCTGTTGGCCAACTATCTGCAGGGAGCCCAAGCTTTATCTGGATACTTCTAACGCTTTGCCTAGTTTTTCGACCCAATATACCATCAACTTTTCCAACATCATAACCCATTGATTGTAATATTTTTTGTAATTTTAACATCTCTTCAACAGATAGTATTTTTTCTGGTTTACTACTTAAAAATTTTTTTTGTCCGCCTAATCTAGAAGCAAGGTGAGCTGCTGTGACAGTATATATAAAACTATCGTTCCATTTTAAATATATATCATAATTTGGATATGCTAAAAACTTAGGACCCTTTAGACCTTGTGGTAACAAAAGTGTTGCCATAGTGTCATCTGATGCCATGAATTTTTTATTCCTTGAAATGATACCAAGTTTTTTCCATGAAGATACTGTTCGGTTACGTCCAAAACCAGCTTCTTGCCAAGGAAAGTTAATATCATTAATTATAACTTCTTCAATCCAAGGTTGATTAGGTTTCCAACCTAGTTCTGAAATAAGCGCTGCAGCGGTAAATATTGAATCTTCTGGACTTTTCTTAAGGTCTATAATTCCATCCTTATTACCATCTGACCCAAATCTTAAAATATCAGAAGGCAACATTTGAACTTGACCAACCTCTCCAGCCCATGCACCAGTTGTTTTTAGATCAATAACGCCGTTTGAAAATAAATGAATGGCTGCAATATATTCTTGTTGGAACATTTCAGGTCTTCTGCAATCATGTGCTAGAGTTGCTAGAGCGCTTATTGTATGGAAATTACCTTGAACTGCACCAAAATCTGTTTCCATAGCCCAAAAAGCAGTTATAACTTCTGGGGGAATCCCATATTTTGATTTTGCAACTAAAAATAGATCTCTATATTTTTCGATATTTTTTTTACCATTTTTTAATCGATAAGAATTAATTGCTTTTTTTGAAAAGTCTGTAAAACTTAACCTAAAGGTACTTTGCTTTCTATCAAAAGAAAGCACTTTTTTCGACCTTTGAGTGTTTTTTAAAACAAGAAACACATCATTTTTATCAATTCCTTGATTTATAGCGACTTCACCTATATTTCTCAAAAATGTGTTAAAATCTCCCCCACAATTTACTAAAAGTTTATCAGCAAATATGTAATTACTTTGAATAAAAATAAATACAAAAATAAAAAAAATATTTTTTAAAATAAAATAAAATTGTAACATGAAATCGATTATTTAATTTAAGTTAAGAACATCTTGCATTGAATACTCTCCTTTTTCTGCAGTCATACCCCATTTTGCAGCTTTAAGAGCCCCACGTGCAAATATCATTCTATCAGTAGCATTATGCTTTATAATAATCTGTTCACCTGGTCCCGCAAAAATTACTGAATGATTACCTACAATATCACCACCCCGTATCACAGAAAATCCAATTTTTCCTTTTTTTCTTGGTCCAATTATACCATCACGTTGAATATCTTTTAAATTATCTAACTTTTTACCTTTCGTTTTTGCTATTGAATCTCCTAGCATTAGTGCTGTTCCAGAGGGTGCGTCTACTTTTTTATTGTGATGCATTTCAACAATTTCAATGTCAAAATCAGAATCTAGAGCTTCTGCAATTTTCGCAGAAATACCAGTTAGAATATTTACTCCCAAACTCATGTTGCCAGCCCTAATGATTGTAGTATTTTTTGAAAAATTTTGAATTTTTTTAATCTGTGATTTTGAAAAACCTGTTGTTCCAATAACATCAACAACTCTATATTTTGCTGCTTCCTCAGCAACTTTTACAGAATTTTCTGGATTAGTAAAATCAATAACTACATCAGAAACTTTTAAAATTTTATCTAAAGAATCTGAAATGACTAAATTTTTTGCTAAACTTGGAAATAACTCATTAGCATTAGTTCCAATTAAGTCATGACCTTTTTCCTCAAGTAATCCAACTAACTGAAAGTCTTTTTTTTCTTGAGCAGCATGAACTAACATCTGCCCCATCCTACCAGTTGCACCAATAATACTTAATTTATGTACCTTATTATTCAATCTGTTGGTCTCATTTAAGAATTAAAGCGTATCGACAAAGTACTCATTCTTGAGTTATGTATGTACAAACAGTATAAGTCAATAATTATAAAAATAATTTATTTCAAATAAGATGAATAAAGGTTTTAACAATAACTCTCATAGGCTATTAAGAGTAAATGAACTAATTAAAAGAGAACTTTCCTCGCTTTTACAAGGTATGGAATGGGAGGAACAAGGCATAAAAAATCTTAATTTGACCTTAACTGATGTCGAGTGTAGCAAAGATATAAGAATTGCAAAAATTTATTATATTCCAACAGGAATGAAAAATTCTGAGTCAATAGAAAAAGCGGTTAATAGTAGAAAAAAAGAAATTAGAAAATATCTTGGGAAAAAAATACAATTGAAGTACACTCCAGAATTAAGATTTATTGAAGACAATAGTTTTGATGCTTTTGAAAAAACTTCTGAAATACTTGAAAAATTATCAAAAAGCAAAAGAGAAATATAAATCTTACTGTTATGGATCAAAATTTTCAATTGCCTAATATAAACGGCTGGCTAGTTATTGATAAACCAAGCGGAATAGGCTCTACTAATATAGTAAATTTAGTTAAGAAAAAAATTCCATCAACGAAAGTAGGACATGGGGGAACTCTGGATCCCGATGCAACTGGCTTACTGCCCATTGCAATTGGTGAAGCTACAAAAACAATACGTTTTACTGAAAATTTATTAAAAACGTATGAATTCACAGTTACATTTGGTTCTTGTACAGATACAGATGATTCATCAGGAAAGGTACTTAGAATATCTGAAAAAAGACCTAGCATGATTAGTGTAAGACAGGCATTAAAAAAATTTAAAGGAGAGATTCAACAATTACCACCAAAATTATCTGCAATAAAGTTTAATGGAAGGAGAGCTTACGATCTATTCCGTGAAGGATTAGAATTTCAATTGTCCCCAAGAACAATTTTTATTAGTGAAATTGAAATAATTGAAAGAATAGATAATGAGAATATTAATCTCAAAATTATATGTGGAAAGGGATGTTATGTAAGATCGTTGGCAAGAGATCTGGGGAATGAACTAGGTTGTTTTGCTCATGCAAAAAACATAAGACGAACAGAATACGGTCCTTTTAATTTAAAAAAATGTGTACATCTTGATGCTTTAGAATATTTTAAAGATGAAGATCTAGAAGCAAACATTTTTACAATAAATATTTTGTTAAAAGATTACCCTAACTTTGAATGTTCGATTGAAGATTTAAATATTATTTCAAATGGAAATCCTATTAAAATTATTAATTTGAAAAATGGAGATTATAATTTGGCCTGGACGCATTATAAAAATATTCCACTAGCAATTGGAAAAATAAAAAACTCTGTTTTCTATCCTTTTAGAGTTCTTAATTTATATAAAAATATCACCAATTGATAAAATCATAAATGCTGGATGTTATTTCTAAAGAGTTTAAAAATAAAGAGATTACTTCTAAAGCAGTTTTTTCAAAATGCTTTAAGTTTAGATACTCAATTACCAATAAATTCAACTCAGGGAGAGGAAGATTACTATTTATACTTTTGAACCCATCTACTGCAACAGAGAAAGTATATGACCCTACACTACTTCGTTGTAAAAAAAGAGCTATTTACTCTTGTGTTAATCAATTTAGAGTTTGTAATTTATTTGCTTACAGAGCAACCAAACCGAAAGAACTTCAAAAAGTTTCTGACCCTATTGGTCCATACAATAATGAAATTTTAAAAAAAAGTATAAAATGGTCAGATAAAATAATATGTTCATGGGGAAGATTTGGAATTTTAAAAGAAAGAAATTTAGAGGTTATTCAATTAATAAAAAAATATAAAACGCCATCCTTTCATTTGGGTTTAACAAAAAACAATCAACCAAAACACCTTTTATATATAAGTTATAATAAAATTCTAACTAAATGGTTTTAAAAAGACTTTTCAAATTTTTAAAAACAGGATATAGGCATTACAAATATACTGACTGGACGACATCCTGGCAGTTTTAACTTATATAAAGGAGACAAAGATGTCGATTGATACAAAAACGAAACAGGATTTAATTAAAAAGTTTGCTAGAAAAGATAACGACACTGGATCACCAGAAGTTCAAGTAGCAATTTTAACTACTAGAATTACAAACCTGTCTGAACATTTTAAAACTCACAAAAAAGATAATCATTCAAGACGAGGGCTCTTAAAACTTGTATCACAAAGAAGGAAAATTCTAGACTATGTTAAGTCTAAAGACGAAAGTCGTTACAAGACTTTAATAGAGCAACTTGGAATTAGAAGATAATATAAACATTAATAATTCTGATAAACTAAATAATATTAATTTCAAAAAAAATCATACGTGTACATAAAATATCAAACGGGTATTTTATTAAAATTATAAAAGGATGGATATGTTAAAGTCTATAAAAAAATCAATAACTTGGGGTCATGAGAAACTTACACTTGAAACAGGAAAAATAGCACGACAAGCTGATTCATCTGTTATAGCCACATATGGTGAAACTGTAGTAATGGCTAATGTTGTTTTTGCGAAGGAAGCCAAAGCGGGTCAAGATTTTTTTCCATTAACAGTTAATTATCAAGAAAAATATTACGCAGCAGGTAAAATTCCAGGTGGTTTTTTTAAAAGAGAGGCAAGACCTACAGAAAAAGAAACTCTAACCAGCCGTCTTATAGATCGACCGATAAGACCCTTATTTGTTGAGGGTTTCAAAAATGAAGTACAGGTTACTTGTACAGTTTTGAGTCATGATGGAGAAAATGACCCAGATATAGTTTCAATGATAGCAGCATCTACTGCACTTACACTTTCTGGTGCACCTTTCTTAGGTCCAATTGGAGCCGCTAGGGTTGGGTTTGTTGAAGACTCTTACGTTCTTAATCCATCAATAGAAGATATGGATAATATAAGAGAAAATTCTAAACAAAGACTTGATCTTGTAGTAGCAGGGACACAAGATGCGGTTATGATGGTTGAATCCGAAGCTTATGAACTTAGTGAAAAAGAAATGCTAGGTGCTGTTAAATTTGGTCATGATCAAATGCAAAAAGTTATAGATCTCATCATAAGTTTAGCAGAAAAAACAGCAAAAGAACCTTATAACTTTATACCTACTGATAATAAAGAATTAATAAATAAAATAAAATCACTTGGTGAAAAAAATATCAGTAAAGCATTTTCAATTGCTGACAAACAAGAGAGACAAAACTCATTAAGCGATGCTAAACAAAATGTTTTAGATAACCTTTCAGACGAAGAATTAGAAAATGAAGAACTAGATTATTGCTTTAAAAAAGTTGAATCTGAAATTGTAAGATCTAATATCCTTAAAAAAGGAAAGAGAATTGATGGAAGAAAACTTGATAAAGTTCGACAAATTGAAAGTGAAACAAGATTTCTCCCAAGAACACATGGTTCTGCTTTATTTACAAGAGGTGAAACTCAAGCAATAGTTGTTACTACTCTTGGTACTGTTGAGGATGAGCAGATAATAGACGCTCTTCACAAAGAAGGAAGATCAAAATTTTTACTTCATTATAACTTTCCTCCTTATTCGGTAGGAGAAACAGGAAGGGCTGCAGGGCCAGGTAGAAGAGAAATAGGCCATGGAAAATTGGCGTGGCGAGCTCTACAAGCTGTTCTACCAAAAAGTTCTGATTTTCCATATACAATTCGCATCGTATCTGAAATCACAGAGTCTAATGGCTCGTCTTCAATGGCTTCTGTATGTGGTGGATCTTTATCTATGATGGATGCAGGCGTACCTTTGAAATCTGCTGTAGCAGGAGTAGCAATGGGTCTTATTTTAGAAGGAAAAGAATATGCAGTTCTTACGGATATTTTGGGTGATGAAGACCACTTGGGGGATATGGATTTTAAAGTTGCTGGAACATCCGAAGGAATAACATCCTTACAAATGGATATAAAAGTTGCTGGAATTACCCCTGAAATAATGGAAAAAGCATTAGAACAGGCTAAAGAAGGAAGACTTCATATTCTAAATGAAATGTCAAAATCAATCAGTAAACCGAATGAATTTTCGAAATATGCTCCTAAAATTGAGTCTCTAAAAATTGCAACTGATAAAATAAGAGAAGTAATTGGGTCAGGCGGAAAGATGATTCGTGAAATAGTTGAAGTTTCAGGTGCAAAAGTAGATATAAATGATGAAGGCATAATAAAAATTGCGTCAAATGATTCTGAAAAGATTAATAAAGCTTTAGAGTTAATTAAATCTATTGTTGATGAACCAGAAGTTGGTAAAATCTATAATGGTAAGATCGTAAAACTTATGGAGTTTGGAGCTTTTGTGAATTTCTTTGGTAAAAAAGATGGATTAGTACATGTTAGTCAGATTTCAACTGAAAGAGTTGCACATCCAAAAGATTTTCTTAAAGAAGGTCAGGAAGTTAAAGTAAAATTGATTGGTTTTGATGATAGGGGGAAAGTTCGTTTATCTATGAAAACAGTTGATCAAAAAACTGGTAAAGAAGTAACACAAAATAAATCATAATATTCATTATAAAAAATTGATTATATTTTGTTTTCTAAGATTTTAAGGTATATTCTGTTTGCTCTCTCTATTATGTTTTTGTCTTTTTGAGATATCTCTTTATTTATTTTATCAATATTATCGCTAGTACTTTTGCTAAAACCTGTTGTTTTGTTTATTTCTTCGTACCAATGAACTCCCCAAATTCCATCATATTTTTTTGAACCAGAGCTCCAATTGAGCATTGATGCAAAAAAAGGAATTCCCAGACAATTACAAAGTTTTCTTAACGTAAGTTCAGGATTATTTTGTAGATCATCTGCATCAATTATTAACGGAAAATAACCTAATCTATTATAAATAAATTCATATATCTCATAGAGTTGCTGAAACCCTAAATCTTTAAATTCGTAGTTTTTATTTTTTTTTTTATAAGAATTTAAAACCAACTCTGGTTTTCTAATCAAAATAACATTGTTAAGAGATAAAATGAAATCTTTATAATTTTTTTTTATCATATGATGTGTCATGTGCTTTTGATATTGATATGGTTTATCTACTTGACCATTAATACAATAATCAGCAACTTCTTTATAATTGGATAGTTGACTGCTTATGATTTTATCAAACATAGGATGCTGAATTCCAGTCTTTTTTAAATAGGCAGCATAAAATGGCTCATCTAGAATTTCAAAATCATTTCTTGTTCCAAAACTTCTCATAAGTGCTGTAGATAAGTTTCTAGGTCCAGACCAAACGGCTATACGTTTAATATTTTTCAATTAAATCCTCATATGAATCTCTAAGTAGTTTCAAAATAGAATCTTTATTTTTATATAGAATCTTATGGCCGTCTAAGGATTCTACTCTTGTTAATCCTCCAAAAGTACCAGTTAAAAAAATTTCATCTGCCGAGTAAGTATCTAACAAAGTAAAATTTTTTTCAAAGATAGGTATATTTAAATCTTTACAAAGATTAATTACTTTTTTTCTTGTAACCCCGTTCATACAATAATCTCCCGTAGAGGTCCAAACTTCTTTTCCCTTTACTATAAATAAATTACAGGAATTAGTTGTATTTACGAAACCGTAAGGATCCAACATTAATGCTTCATCGCCTCCTACGCGACTTGCTTGAATACAAGCTAACACACAATTAAGTTTTGAGTGGCTGTTTAACTTAGGATCTTGTATCATAGGAAGTGCTCTTACTTGAGGAACAGTTATTAGCTTAACGCCCTTTTTATTATTTTTCAGATCTGGCTTAGAGTGTTCCATAATTATAACATACGTAGGTCCATAAATAGAAAATTCAGGGTGCTGAAATGGTTTGATTTTTTTTCCCCTAGTAACCATAAATCTTGCATAAACATCAGTATTCATATTATTAGAAAGCCTCGTTTTTTCTAGTTGCTCAAAAATTTGGTTTACTGAAAAATTAAAATTAATCTCAACAAGCTTTAAAGCCTCAAAAAATCTTTCCATATGATCTTCAAAAAACGTCCATCTTTTTTTGTGGAGTCTTAAACCCTCCCAAATCCCGTCACCTAAAAGAAAACCACTATCAAAAACTGAAACCTTAGCTTCATCTCTATACAATAATTTACCAGAAATATTTATTTTAATTTTTGAATTTCTTTTGTCGTCTTTAGAACTGTGCGTGATAGATATGATAAAATCCTAACTAAATGATATAATGTTAATTATAAAATATAACCTAAGGTAGAATTTAAAGCCACCCAGATAATTCTTTCTCCAAAATATTTGTTAGAGCTTTTATATGATCATCTCTATCATTTAAACATGGAATATATAAAAAGTCTTTTCCTCCAGCTTCCGAAAAACTCTCCGCTATTTCTTCATTTATTTCTTCTAAGGTCTCAACACAATCAGAAGAAAATGCTGGTGCTACGACAGCTATATTTATTTTACCTTTGTTCGCTAATTCAGCCACAAAATCTACTGTGGATGGGCCAACCCACTTTTCAGGCCCAAATTTTGATTGAAAAGTTGTTGTAAAATGGGATTTATCCCACTTAAGTCTTTCTGCTAGTAGTCTTGTTGTTTTTTGGCATTGGCAGTGATAAGGGTCTCCTGCCATTAAATATCTCTCTGGGACTCCATGATAAGAAACAACTAGATGCTGAGGCTTACGTTTAGATTTAGTATATGCTTCTTTAATTGAGTTAGCTAAAGAATCCAAATAAAGATTGTTATCAAAATATGCTGGTACAGTTCTAAATGCTGGTTGCCATTTCATTTTCATTAAAGCTCTAAATGCTTGATCGTTAGCTGTTGCAGTTGTTGGACCTGCATACTGCGGATACAAAGGAAAAAAAATTATTTTTTCACAACCTAAAGATTGTAAATTTTTTATAGCCTTTTCTGTTGATGGATTTCCATATCTCATGCAAAAATCCAAAATTACTTTATTCCCATACTTTTTTTTAAAATAATTAGATATTTTTTTTAACTGAAGCTTAGTAGTAGTAAGTAGAGGACTTTCATTCTCCTTTTTATTCCAAATACTTTTATATGCCTCTCCAGAAGAAAAAGGTCTTTTTGATAAAATAACGAGTTGAAGTAGTGGTTGCCAAAGCCATTTTGGATAATCTATAACTCTTTGATCAGACAAGAATTCACTTAAATATCGACGCATTGACCAATAGTCTGTATTGTCAGGTGTACCTAAATTAGCAATAAGAATTCCAACTTTTGCCGAAGGTAATTGGGGATGATCTTTATCTGCAAATTTTAACCTTCCTTCTCCCGGTTTTTCTAATTTCAACTGACTATCCTGATCTATAAAATTTTAATACAATATTGCGACATATAGGATAGTTAAGTCTATCTATTTTTTTTTCAATAACTCTTAAAGAAAACTTTAAAGTATTTAAACAACTGACTTAGGTTTTGTATTCCAACCTGTTAGACAAATTATGTCAAATGTTGCAATATACTTGTTATGTATTTTACTGGATGAAAAGTTGTTTTTGTAAAAATTTAGAACATCGTTTAAAAAAATTTTTGTTAACGGCCTTTTACTTCTTTTTATCAAACAGTTAGTTTCTCCTATACTTTTTAAATCTATGATTAGATCCCAAGGATCTTGATATTCAATTTCAAAGTGGAGCTTATCAGTAACACAAAATTTAAAACCAGACCTGCTGAGTAATGAACCATAGGTAGGGGTATCTATCATAGGATGTACTCTTGGAGAAATACCTCCAAAATTTTTTAATTCAGCATATTCCAGTGATTTCCTTAATTCGTATAAACTTTTCTCTCCAAAAGCATACCCCATAAAAATACCAGTTTTTTTTAATCCAAACCTCATTTGTACTAATTTTGAAATTGGATCGTTAACACTATGTAGGTGTAAAGCACTAATAATAAAATCTTTAGAATTTGGTATAATTTTTAGAAATTCATTATCATCAATAGTGCTTGTTTTTTTTTGACTAATATTATGAGCCCAGTGTTTTGCAAAAGGACCAACTACTAATGTTTCTAAAAATTCGTCTCCAATTTCTACTAATCTTTCTTTTAAATCATTAATAGCTAAGCTATGTAAAAAAGAAGAAAATTTATTTATGATCCTTTTTTTTCTAATATTAATTAGGTTTTCGTCAAAAATATTTTGTTGATTAATCATGAGATGATAATTTATAAAAATTTATCTAAATAAAGAGTAATACTAAGAAGTTTTTTTAAATGGATCCAGATATAAAAATAGGAATAATACAGTTAACTTCAAATGATAATTTACAAGATAACTGTAATCAAATGGATTATTA
>ENA-OSEY01002096-OSEY01002096.1-marine-metagenome-genome-assembly--contig:-NODE-2096-length-13156-cov-2.751663_pt1 | contig 13156 bp, 14 predicted proteins | sample MGYA00248465_ERZ534230 | MGnify/ENA primary metagenome ERZ534230 (study PRJEB26409, sample SAMN06344110) | marine metagenome | isolation source: Sea water from surface | place: Atlantic Ocean:Southern... | reverse complement strand
TCTGGTGTAAGAGCTCTAATAAGAAGAGGTCCTCTTGGAGTTGTATTATGTCTTGGTCCATATAATTATCCACTTAATGAAACTTTTGCACTTCTTATTCCTGCTATCATAATGGGAAATACAGCAATATTTAAACCTGCAAAACATGGTGTATTATTAATTGCTCCGCTGTTAGATGCCTTTCAACAATCATTCCCGCCAGGAGTTGTAAATATTGTTTTTGGAAGAGGAAGAGAAATAGCTTCTCCAATAATGAAAACAGGAAAGATAAATGTACTTGCCCTAATAGGGCACAGTAGCTCTGCTATATCCCTACAAGATTTACATCCACAAAAAAATAGATTAAGATTGGTTTTAGGTTTAGAAGCTAAAAATCCTGCTATTATATTAGACGATGCTGATTTAGACTTATCAGTACATGAGTGTATAAATGGCGCTTTATCATTTAATGGTCAAAGATGTACTGCACTTAAAATTATCTATGTTCATGAAAAAATAAAAGAAAAATTTTTAAATCAATTTTGTAAAAAAATCGATGATTTAAAACTGGGCTTACCTTGGGAAAACACAATGTTAACCCCTTTACCGGAGCCTCATAAACCTAAATATATTATTGATTTGATTGAAGATGCTAAGAAAAAAGGAGCGAAAGTTCTAAACAAAAGAGGAGGAGAAGTGACTAATAATTTTATTTTTCCTGCTGTTTTATATCCTGCTAATGAAGAAATGAGAGTTTACAAAGAAGAACAATTTGGTCCAGTTATCCCTGTTATATCATTTGATAAAATTGATGTTCCTATTTCTTTTATGGCAGGTTCAAATTATGGTCAACAGGTCAGTTTATTTGGGAAATCTGAAAAAAAATTGGGTCCATTGATTGACTCAATGGTAAACTTGGTTTGTAGGGTTAATCTTAATAGTTCCTGCCAAAGGGGGCCAGATGTATTCCCTTTCACTGGTAGAAAAGACTCTGCTGTTGCAACTTTAAGTGTTCATGATGCTCTTAGATCTTTTTCAATTAGAACCTTTGTAGCCTCAAAAGATAATGAAACTAATAAAGAGATTCTTAGAAAATTAATTGACAATAAGGAATCAAATTTTGTAAGAACGGATTATTATCTATAAAAAGTTCTAATTAAGCATTATTGGCATTACCAGCATTATAATATCTTCATTATCATCATTACTAATACTTGGTGAAATTATTCCAGCTCTGCTTGGTGATGAAAGTTCAAGTTTTATTGAATCTGAGCTTAGATTTGAAAGCATTTCCACAATAAATTTAGAATTAAAGCCAATAGAAATATCTGATCCGTTATAATTGCAATCAAGTGTTTCCTCTGATTTGTTATTAAAATCTATGTCTTCAGCTTTGATCACTAGTTTATTGCCTTTTATATCAAGTTTAACCTGATTTGTTGATTTACTAGAAAAAATTGAGGACCTTTTTGCTGCCTGTAAAAACTGATTCCTGTCAATTTCAAGAACATTTGGGTTTTCTTTTGGAATTACAGCATCATAATTTGGGTATTTTCCATCAATTAGCCTACAAACTAATTTAAAATTTGAAAAATTAAATATTGCGTTAGTTTTATTATATAAAACATTGGTTTTTGACTGTTGATCTTGAAGAATATTTTTGAGAATGTTCAATGGCTTATTTGGTACTATAAACTCAATTGATTGATCTGATTTTACATCTTTCCTCTCATATTTTACCAATTTGTGTGCATCAGTAGCTACAAAACAAGATGAATCAGAACTGATTTGAAAAAAAACGCCTGACATAACAGGTCTTAGGTCATCGTTTCCTGATGCAAAGATCGTTGAATTTATGATCTTTAAAAGAGTTGCTGATTCAAAACTTATCGTAGATGCTTCCTCAACATTTAGTGGTTTCGGATAGTCAGTACCATCATAATATGATAATGAATATTGACCGTTAGTAGAATTTATTTCAAGAATATTGTTTTCCAAAATGGAAAATGTTAGTGGTTGATCTGGTAAAGATCTGACTATATCAATTAACAGTTTTGCTGGAATTGCAATATTCGATTTAATTGACGATTCTATTGAAATATTTGATGTCAATGATGTTTCTAGATCTGAAGAGGTTATAAAAAGATCTTTATTTTCTATTTCAAATAAAAAACAATCCAGAATGGGTAAGGTATTGTTATTGTTTAATATTGTACCTAAAACTTGTAAATTTTTTAGTAAACTTTCAGAGGAAATTATAAACTTCATATTGTAAAATAAATATATTGTAAAAGAGCTTTATAATGAAATTAATTTTAATAAAATTCTAGGAACTTATAAACTTTACAGAAATACTATCCCCATATGCCAATCCAAATAAACTACCTGCACCGCCACTGATTTTTGGGTCACTTTTATATATACATAGAGTTAAGTTTCCAGAGGAGTTAAATAGCGCGATTTTTTTTCCATCTTCTTCCCTGTATTCTTTTTTTATTCCGTAATTAATTGCATCATTAAATGAGTCATAAATTTTATTAAACTTTATGTTTTTGGCATTTATTTCAAAACTTCTATCATTCGAGAAATTTATAAAAAAATCTTTAGTGATATTCGAAATAACATTTCCATAGTTATCTACATATATTACGTGCCCTATAATTGTGTCATTAGAATGAGTTTTGATATTCAAATGAGTGAATTCCTTCAATTTTATTATTTCCTTTCCTAGCAAGTTGATATTACCTCCTCTTTTTATATGCGCAGCAGCTTTAACGAATGTTCGAATAGATGAAAAAATTACATCTTTATTGAATGTAATTTCAATATTTTTTTCTGGTTTTATTTCGTTGGATAACAAAGAAATAAAGCCATTATCAGCGGTTATAAAATAATGGTTATCAAAATGTGATACCACTAAAGATTGTTCGGGATTGTGTTGAGCATCAACATCGATAATATGTATGGTATTTCGTGGAAAATTTGAATATGATCTTTTTGTTATGTATGCAGCTTCAACGATATTAAAAGGAGAAATTTCATGGCTTATGTCAATAATTGACGCTGTGGACAATTCACTAAGCAATAATCCTTTAGCTTTTGCTATTTTAGAACCTCTAGTTCCATAGTCCGACAAAAGGGTAATTATAGACATTATAATATTAAGATAATATTCTTTTTTATAAATTTACTTAATAAGAATTTATTAAAGATCTTTTGGAAAAATTTGAATATTATATTAAGGATCTTCATCCATCAGATTTTTTTAATTCTGAGATCGATATCCTTAAATCTTTAAAAAAGGTATATAAAAAAATTAAAATCACACCAAGAGGTGATAAGCTTCTGCTTGAAGGTGAAAACACTGATATTCTCAAGCTTTGTGTTGTTTTGGATTCATTAATTTATTTTTTAAAACAAAATGAAAATTTAAATGAATCAAATTTAAATCAAATTATTAAGGGGAAAGGGGATAAACTTTTAAAACCTGAATCTGGAAGAGTAATTCTTTTTGGAACAAACAAAAAGAAAATAAAAGCTCATACACTTAACCAAATTAAAATAATTGAAGCTTTTGAAAATAATGATATGGTATTTGCTATAGGACCAGCAGGAACCGGAAAAACATATACCGGAGTTGCACTAGCTGTCAAAGCTTTAAAAGATAAAGATGTAAAAAGAATTATTTTAACTAGACCTGCTGTTGAGGCAGGTGAAAGATTAGGTTTTTTACCGGGTGATCTTAAAGATAAACTTGACCCTTACATGCAGCCACTTTATGATGCCTTAAAGGAAATGATTCAAATTGAAAAGCTCGATGACTACATTAAAAGAGGAATTATTGAAATAGCACCACTTGCATACATGAGAGGTAGAACATTAGATAATGCTTTTGTAATTCTTGATGAGGCTCAAAATACTACTGAAAATCAGATGAAAATGTTTTTGACAAGAATGGGAAAAAAAGCCAAATTTATGATAACAGGAGATCCAGGTCAAATTGATTTACCTAAAAGTTCAATGTCAGGACTAAAACAAGCTAATATTTTACTTCAAAAAATTGATGGAATTGATATTGTTTATCTAGACGGTAGTGATGTTATTAGACATAAACTAGTCAGAAGTATTATTGACGCGTATAACACGAAATAATAAATGCAAACTGTAATTACTAGAACAGATTATAATTTTAAGGATCTTAAATCAAAATATGAGGGTAAAGTAAGGGATGTTTATACACTGAATAATAATAATATAATAGTTATTGCTACGGATAGGATTTCAGCTTTTGATGTAATAATGCCAAAAGGAATAAAATATAAGGGTCAAATATTAAATCAGATCGCTGTTGAGATGCTTAACAAGACAATAGACATTGTAAATAATTGGTTAATATCTTCCCCTGATCCTAATGTGTCATACGGAAAAAAATGTAAACCTTTAAAAATTGAAATGGTTGTTAGAGGGTATTTATCTGGTCACTCATATAGATTATATAAATCAGGTCTAAGAAATATTTGTGGTAATATTATCCCTGAAAAAATGAATGAAAACGATAAATTTAACGAGCCGATTGTTACTCCCACAACAAAAGCTGATATTGGAAATCATGACCAAGATATTAGTCCAAGTGAAATTTTATCAAGCAACTTATTGGATAAAGACACTTACGATAAACTTCACTTTATATCTCTAGAGCTTTTCAAAAGAGGAACACAAATTGCTAAAAATTCTGGATTAATTTTGGTAGATACGAAATATGAATTTGGTTTAGATTCTGAAAATAATATTTTATTAATTGATGAAATTCATACTCCAGATTCATCAAGATACTTTTACTCGGATTTGTATGACTATAATCAGGCCAACAAATTAAAACAGAAGCAACTATCGAAAGAGTTTTTTCGTGAGTGGTTGATGGAGAATGATTTTCAAGGTCTAGAAGGGCAAAATATTCCCAATATTTCGGATCAAACAGTAGAATTAATTTCCAATAGATACATCGAACTTTATGAAAAGCTCATGAATAAAAAATTTGTTAAAGATTCTACAATGGATGTTGATGAAAGAATTAAATCAAATTTGTCAAATTTTTTATAATACTCTTTTTATATCATCAACAGAATTATTTGGATTAAACCAAATATGTTTACCATTATTATTTAACCAAGTAATTTGTTTTTTTGCAAACCTTCTGGTATTTCTTTTTATATGCTCTACAGCATCAACTTTACTTACTTTACCATCTAAATAATTAAATAATTCTTTATATCCTACTGTATTCAAGGTGTTTAAATGTGAATATTTGTGTAATTGTTCTACCTCGTCCAACAAGCCATTTTTTAACATTAGATCAACTCTGTCGTTTATTAAATTATGAATATTGTTTCTATCATCATTTAAAGCTATAGAAACATGATTATATTTTGAATGATGTTTTTTTCCCAAAAATGAAGAGTATGGTTTTTTTGAATAAATTGATACCTCCAAAGCTCTAATTACTCTCCTGTGATTATTTTTGTCAACCATTTCTAAATATACAGGATCAATTTTTTTTAGAAGGTTTAAGATGTATTCTTTACCTTTTTTTTGATAATCATGATTAAGTTTATGTCTTAATTCATTAGGAATATTTGGCATTTCGTCTAATTCCTTTATTATTGAATTTAAAAATAAAAAAGAACCACCAACTAAAATTATGTTGTCGTATTTTTTGAATAATGTGTCAATACAACTTTTAGCATCAATTGAAAAATCATAAACAGTATAATTGTCAAATATTGACTTGTTGTGAATAAAGTGATGTTTTACTTTAGATAGTTCCTGCTTAGAGGGTGGAGCAGTCCCTATTTTCATTTCTTTATAAAATTGTCTTGAATCAAAAGAAATGATTTCCGTATTTAAAAAAAGGGCTAATTCGATAGCTTTTTTAGTTTTACCGATAGCGGTTGGACCAGAAATACTAATTAGTTTTTTCAAAGCTTCTAATTATTTTAAATAATTCAGTTGTTGCTTTTGCATCATCATATGCTCTATGATGGTTATTAAGCTCAATATTAAAGTGATTACAGATTTTTTTTAATTTATATGACTCTAAATCAGGGAAAATCTTTTTTGACATCTCGATTGTACAAAGAGTTTTAGCTTTATAATCTATTCCAATATTCTTGAATTCATTTTTAAGAACCCTGTAATCATATTCAACATTATGACCAACTATAACTTTATTTTTTAATAGTTTTTTGATTTCTTTTGCATGATCTTTAAAAGTTTTACACCTTTTCAATTCTGTATCTCTTATTCCAGTTAATTTTTGTACAAAATAGTCTACTTTTTTTTGAGGGTTTATTAATGACTGAAAAGTTTCAATTATCTTATTTCCATCATAAACTAGAATACCAATTTCAATGATTTTCTCCTCGTTGTATTTACCACCTGATGTTTCTGTGTCAATTATTGCAAACATTTAATTGAATATTGCTGAACCCAATCTAATCATATTGGAATTGTATTTTAAAGCCAATAAATAATCTCCACTCATTCCCATAGACAAATATTTTAGATTAGTCATTTTTGAATATTTATTATACAAACTCGATAAAAGTGAAAATTCAGACTCTATTTGTGAAATATTGTCAGTGAAAGTTGCCATACCCATCAAACCTAAAATATTAATATTTCTGTATTTATTAGATAAATAATTTTTAAAAACATTATCCAATTCATTAGTCAAAAATCCATATTTACTAACATCTTTTGAAATTTTTACTTGAATTAAAATATTTGTTTTTAGTTTCTTCTTTATGGACTCATTATTGATTTGATCTAAAAGTCTTAATGAATCAACTGAATGTATTAAATGAATAAATTCAATTATATCCTTAACCTTGTTTCTTTGAAGGTGACCAATCATATGCCAATTAATATCTTTTGGAAGCTTATTATGTTTTACTATTAAATCTTGAACTCTATTTTCTCCAAAGTCTTTGTGATTTAAATTATAAACACTTAGTATTTCCTCACTTGTACTTCTTTTGGAAACAGCTATAGTTTTAACATTATCTCCATTTTTATTTCTTAAATTTCTGAAATCTTCAATCATTTTTCATGTCATTTAATATTAAGAAAGCAACTTTTAAGGCTTCAAGGCCACTGTTAAAACAAACGTCCGGTTTTGTTTTGTTTTTTATTGAATTGAAAAAGTTGTTGTGTTCTTCTTCAATTGCATTAACATCTTTCTTGTCATAGTTAACTATCCTAATTTCCTTTAGAGTTCCTTCAGAATTTCTGAGGGTTAGGGAATATTTATTCTTTTTATCATAGTCAACAATTTTTACTTGTTCAGATTTTCCCTGATCAAAATTTATTGATATGTATGAATCTGGCTGAAAAATCCTCATTTTTCTCATTTTTTTTAAAGATATTCTGCTCGCAGTAAGATTGGCTACACACCCATTTTCAAATTCGATTCTAGCATTTACGATATCAGGACTATCACTGATTACTTTAGTCCCATTAGCATTAACTTTCTTAATTGGTGAGTCAATAACTGATAATATAATATCAATGTCATGAATCATAAGATCTAATACAACTGAAACATCAGTTCCTCGTTCTGGATAGTGTGATAATCGATGAGCTTCGATAAACATTGGATTGAGTATTTTTTTAACATTTGAGAAAGCTGAATTAAATCTTTCAACATGACCCACTTGTCCAATTAATCCAAATTTATTTGCTAATAAAGTTAATTCTTTAGCTTCTTGGATTGTGGATGTAATAGGTTTTTCAATAAAAACATGTTTTTTTTGTTGAAGAAAAAACTTTGCCAATGAGTAGTGAGATGTAGTTGGTGTTGCTATAATTACAGCATTGATTTGATTACTCAGTTCATTTATATCATCAAATCTTCTGATATTATATTGTTGTCGTATTTCAGTTGCCCTTTTATCATCATTATCAAGAAATCCTATTAGATCAAAATTTTTTGAAGCGTTCAGAAGTTTAATATGAATACCCCCAAGATGACCACAACCAACAACTCCTATTCTTATCATTATTCCAAATTTACAATCTATATTAAATTTGCATATAATTGATTTAATTATTTTATGAACGATTCCCCCAAAAATAAAGGATTGAGAAAAAAATTAGTTTTAGAACTAATGAAAAAAGGAATAAAAGATGAGAACGTTCTAAAATCCATTAATCTAATTCCTAGGCATTTATTCTTACATAAGGATTTTGAAAATTTTGCATATGTTGACAAGCCATTTCCAATTGGTTTTGAACAAACGATTTCTCAACCATACACTGTTGCTTTTCAGACACAGGCACTCGAGATCAAAGTAGGAGACAAAGTTCTTGAAATTGGAAGTGGTTCTGGATATCAGACATCAATTCTTGTCTCAATGAAAGCAGAAGTTTATTCGATTGAAAGGATATATGAACTGTACAAAAAATCTAAAAGAATTCTTTCAATACTAAATTTAATGCCTAGAAAAATCATTTGGGAGGATGGCTATTTAGGTTCAAAGAAAGACGCCCCATTTGATAAAATTTTGATAGCGGCAGCATGTGTAGAAATACCAATGAATTTAGTAAAACAGCTCAAAGTTGGAGGAAAAATGATTATTCCAATTGGTAATCAAAAAAATCAAATAATGAATTTGATTACAAGAATTTCAAAAAATAAAATAAAAAAAACTGAGATGGGTAATTTTTTATTTGTTCCAATGCTAACAAATAAAATTTAAGGCTCAAGCTTCCTTTTTAAATTGATTTTATTTTCTCTTTCTTTGATGGTATTCCTCTTATCATAAAGTTTTTTTCCTTTAGCTATTGATATTTCAATTTTAGCTATTCCATTGTCATTTGTAAAAATTTTTGTTGGAATTAAGGTAGAGCCAACTTGATTAGTTTCTGATTGAATTTTCTTTAACTCAAACTTATTTAATAATAATTTAATTTTGGAAGAAGATTTTTTTTCGGCATGAAGATTACCAAAAACAATATTAAAAACATATAATTCATTGTTAATAAAATTACAGTAGGAGTTTTCAATAACTATTTTTTTTGCTTTAATAGTCTTGATTTGCAAACCTGTTAGAACAAGTCCAGCAACATACTTTTTTTTTAAAATATATTTAAAGCTTGCTTTTTTATTTACTATGATAATTTTCTCTTGCACTAGGCAAAGTTAATAAGTATCTTTATATACTAATACAATATCAATGATTCAGGACAATAAAATTTTCGATTTAATTAATAAAGAACGCAAAAGACAAACTGTTGGCATTGAACTTATTGCCTCAGAGAATTTTGTCAGTGAAAATGTTTTAAATGCCTGTGGTTCAGTGCTGACAAATAAATATGCTGAAGGATATCCTGAAAAAAGATATTATGGTGGATGTGAAGTTGTAGATGAGATAGAGACATTGGCAATTGAAAGAGCTAAAAAACTTTTTGGAGCTCAGTATGCAAATGTACAACCTCATTCTGGAAGTCAGGCAAATGCATCAGTGTTTCACGCTTTTCTTAATCCTGGTGATAAATTATTGGGTTTTGACTTATCTCATGGTGGTCATTTAACACATGGATCAAGTGTAAATTTCTCCGGTAAAATTTACAAATCATCATTCTATGGAGTAGAAAGAGAAAGTGGTCTTCTTAATTATGAAAATATATTAGAGATTGCAAAAAAAGAAAAGTCCAACATGATTATTGCTGGAGCCTCCGCCTACTCAAGAGATATAAATTTTGAAAAATTTCGTGAAATTGCAGATGAGGTAGGGGCATTTCTTCTTGCAGACATTTCACATCCCTCAGGTCTGATAGCTAAAAAGTTTTTAAGCGATCCTATGCCTCATTGTCATGTGGTTACCACCACAACACACAAAACACTTAGGGGTGCAAGAGGAGGTCTTATCATGATTGGAAAAGATTATGAAAATCCATTTGGTTTAAAATTTAAAAATGGAAATTTAAAAATGATGTCAAAATTAGTTGATTTGGCAGTTTTTCCTGGAAATCAAGGTGGCCCGTTAGAACATGTAATTGCTGCGAAAGCAGTAGGTTTTGGTGAGGCTCTCGATGATAGTTTCTATAATTATATTGAAAGGGTTAAAAACAATGCTTCGACAATGTGTAATGAATTCATTTCAAGAGGATATAATGTTGTTTCGAATGGAACCGATAACCACCTAATGTTGATAGATCTAAGAAATAAAAATATCACTGGAAAAGATGCTGAAAGTGCTCTAGTAAAAGCTGATATTACTGCAAATAAAAATATGGTACCTTACGATGATAAATCACCCTTTATAACCTCTGGAATTAGATTTGGCACACCCGCAATAACCACCAGAGGATTAGTTGAATCTGATGTAAAAAATGTTGTAGAAATGATTGATAAAGTTATATTAAATCATGATAATGAAAGTGTTTTGAAGGAAGTAAAAAAAGATGTAAACCAGATGATGAGCGATAGACCGCTTTTTAATCCTTAATAATTTTCACCTCAAATACCTTGTTCCATTTTTTTCCAGTTATAAAAAAAGTATTTCTTGATTTATCGTAAGCAATTCCATTTAGAACATCAAGCTCAGGGTGCTTTTTAACCTTATCCCTAAGTCCATCAAAATTAATTAAACCCAATACCTTTCCATTATTTTTATCAATTTTCAAGACAACATCTTTATTGGACTGGTATGTATTTGCATAAATGATATTATCTACAATTTCAAGCTCATTTATATTTTTAATTTTTCGATTATTTGTAACTACTTCAAAAAAATCAATTTCCTTAAAAGACTCAGGATTGATTACTCTAATTTTTGATGATCCATCTGATAAATAAAGAAATTCACCATCATTTGCGAGCCCCCAACCTTCAGTATTTTTATCGTAATTAAAAGAATTTTTGAGATCTAAGGTATTTGGATCATATATAAAACCAATTTTATTTTTCCAAGTTAATTGGATTAGATTATCATTTATAATTGTAAGACCTTCTCCAAAATATTTATTTTCCAAATATTTTTTTTCTAAAACTTTATTATTTAGAATGTCTATTTTATTAATTGTAGAATAACCATTTAAGCCTGTACTTTCATAAAGGAACCCATTATAAAACTCTAAGCCTTGTGTATATGACGTGATATCATGCGGAAATTCATTAACAATTTCATAATTATATAATTTTGGGATTATATTACTATATACGTCTATACTTTTCTTTCCGGTTATCATCAAACCATCAACATTTACTCGAGCTTTTATCGTGTTTGTTCCTAATTTTGAATTATCTAGAGAAAATCTTTTATTGGTTTCCTTGTCATTGTAGTAATATGTAATTTTTGCATTATCAATTGTAAGCCCATTTACGGTTGATCTAAGATTAATTTTTGAATTATTTGTATAGATTTTATCGCTTGATACTATATCTATGTCGAGTGAATATCTGGTCTTTTGATCACAAGAATAAAAAAATATGATGATTAATAATAAACGTTTCATTTGAGCATTAAAATTAAATATTATTAAACATTTATTAAAACATACTTATATTTGTTTTGGGCAGGGCTTATGCAACCAGCTCCTATTTAATCCCCCAGGGTGGGAACACAGCAAGGGTAGATGGTCGTAGCGGTGTGATATAAGTTACTTGCCCTTTTTTCATGAACAAAGTAATTGTCATAACAGGTGCGTCCTCAGGAATAGGAAAATCAATAGGAAATTATTTAACAGAAAAAGGACATACAGTATACGGAACCAGTAGGAATCCAAAGAAATATCCAAAGTCACAATTTACACTTATTAAATCTGATGTAAAAAGAATCAGTCAGATTGATGATTTAATAAATCATGTTAAAATAAAAGAAGGAAGAATAGATGTTTTAATTAACAACGCAGGTATTGGTTATACCGGACCAATTGAAGAGTCTAAAATTGATGATATAGAATCCCTGTTCAGTACAAATTTTTTTGGACCAATCGAAATGATAAAAAAGACATTGCCTGTAATGAGAGAAAACAACGGTGGATTAATTATTAATATAACATCCATAGCTGGATACATAGGATTACCATTCAGAGGCATTTTTTGTGCATCTAAAAGTGCATTAGAAATACTTACTGAATCACTGCGTACAGAGATAAAAGATCATGGGATAAAAGTTGTTAATGTTGCCCCAGGGGACGTTAAAACGGATGTTGTTTCTAGAAGAATAGACTCTTTTAATGATAGGAATTCTATTTATTTTAAAAAATATTACAAGACATGGAAGGGTATGAATGAAGATGTTGAAGTTGGAGGAATAGATCCTATAAAAGTTTCAAAACTTATTCTTAAAATTATAAATAAAAAAAACCCAAAAATTCATTATGTAGTTGGTAAACCATTGCAAAAATTTTCAATAATTTTGAAGAAAATATTACCTGACTTAGTTTTTGAAAAAATCTTAAATAAATTTAACGGATTATAAATGAAATTTTTTATTGACACTGCCAATATAAATGAAATTAGAGAAGCTCAAAATTTTGGAATTTTAGATGGTGTGACAACAAATCCATCACTCATGGCTAAAGAGAAAATAAAAGGAGAAAAAAATATTATAGAACATTACAAAAAAATATGTTCTGTGGTAGATGGAGATGTATCAGCTGAAGTTATATCAACGGATCTGGATGGTATTATAAATGAAGGGGAAAAATTAAGTCAACTAGATCAAAAAATTGTTGTAAAAGTTCCGATGATAAAGAATGGAATAAAAGCTATTAAACATTTTTCATCCAAAAATATTAAAACCAATTGTACTCTAATATTCTCAGCTGGACAGGCTCTAATTGCTGCTAAGGCTGGTGCTACATATGTTTCTCCATTTATTGGAAGGTTGGATGATATTTCCACTGATGGTTTGAATATTATTTCTGATATCAGAAAAATTTTCGATAATTACAATATAAATACTCAAATTTTGGCAGCTTCCATAAGATCACCACTTCATATAATTAGTTGCGCAAAAATTGGCTCAGATGTTATTACATCTCCTTTAAATTCAATTTTAAAACTATTTGAACATCCGCTGACAGATATTGGACTAAAGAAATTTTTAGATGACCACTATAGTGTAAACAAAAAATGATTTATGATTAGTACCAGCAACTTATCAATCCA
>ENA-OSEY01002095-OSEY01002095.1-marine-metagenome-genome-assembly--contig:-NODE-2095-length-13162-cov-2.326328_pt1 | contig 13162 bp, 14 predicted proteins | sample MGYA00248465_ERZ534230 | MGnify/ENA primary metagenome ERZ534230 (study PRJEB26409, sample SAMN06344110) | marine metagenome | isolation source: Sea water from surface | place: Atlantic Ocean:Southern... | reverse complement strand
CTTGAATTATTTCCAGAGTCATTAGAACTGCTTCCCGCAGAAAACCCTTGGGTAGGAATGATTAAGATTAGAAAAACGGTAAAAATAAGTGGGCGCCTCATGGAACTCTCCAAAAAATATTCTCTTCGACGAACTATTACGTCATTTGTTCTGTTCTGGTTCAATGCGTCCACGCAAAGTAGCGGGGAGTTGTGCTAGCATAAACAGGCCTGTTGCTGGAGCGACAAACAACACTTTGAAAGTGACCCAGCCGTCATCATCCAGAGTCCGCCAAGCGATTTCATTTGCAATTACAAGGCCCAAAAAAAACAGCCCCCATCTGAAAGAAAGAAGCCGCCACGTGTCTTCCCTTAATGAAAATTGCGCGCCAAAAAACAATTTCATAACAGCTTTTCCACGCAGCCAGCCACCAAGAAGCAGAGACGAAAACATCGCATTGAACAAGGTAGGCTGAATCTTTATAAACAAGCTGTCTTCTGTAACCAGCGCAGCAAAGGCAAATACAGCTGAGACCACAACAGAAAAGACAGCAAAATTTGCCCATCTATGTTCGACCATACGGTTATAAAAGACAACGCCAGCAGCAAGGCAAACGGCGGCCAAAGCGCCAATAAATATGTCTGCTAGCGCATTACCGATAAATAACCCAGCAAGTGGCAAGATTTCACCTGCCATGGACACGAGGCGCATTTTCATCAGAAGACCCCAGTTTCTAGGCCAGCAGAAAAGGCTCCACCCAGTTCTGCCACGTCCTCTTCAAATTGCTGTGTGTAATCACCCCTTAATATGAGGGGCGGTCGGATAAGCCGCCAACTCAGCCCGGCTGCAATCTGGCTTATTGCTCTGCTGGTGGCTGTGCCATCAAGACCAGCACGTATATAGACCGCTGCTGGCAGTCCATCTGTGGTGCCCATCCATTCATTATAACATCTGTCAAATAGATCTTTGGTCAAGCCGGCCATATAGCCGATATTCTCTGTGGTTGCCAATAACAGCCCATCGCAGGTCAAAACATCCTCGCTGACCACATCAACTGAAGATTTGTGAAAGATTATCAGGTCATCAGTAATGTCATCTATTGCTGCCATGCAGCTATTGGCGAGTTTGGCAGTGTTTTCTGATGGTGTGTGAGAGACAAATAACAGCGTTTTCAGTTGTATCTCCTGTCTGTACAGTCCGCTCGTTTATCTCTACCTTGTACGATGAAAAAGCAAAAGGAGACCTTAAAATGCAGACTATTGATGAGGCAAAGATTGATGAGTTCATTGCTGCGCACCCGCACTGGAAAGCAGGCCGCAATAAGGCTGCCTTGACTGCTGAATTTAAACTGCCTGGCTTTGCAGCAGCAATGGGCTTCATGATGGAAATTGCTGTTCATGCTGACAAAATGAATCACCATCCTGAATGGTCAAATGTATACAACCGGGTAACCATTACCCTAACCACACATGATGCTGGTGGACTGACAGAGCTTGATTTACAACTGGCTGAAAAAATTAATGTCATTTCCGCTAGAGTAGGGGCTTGATGCCAGATCAGTTTCTGTTCAGTCTAACGATTGCTGGGATTTATCTTCTAGCTGGAAGTGTAAAAGGTGTGTTTGGGATTGGCTTGCCCACAACCTCAATTACATTGATGACACTGTTTATAGCGCCGCTTGAGGCAATTGCCATTAACCTGTTACCTATGTTTGTCACAAATGGTTATCAGTTTTACAAAGCTGAAAATCATCGTCGAACTTTAATCACTTACTGGCCATTTGCCTTAGTTTTACTGTTTTTCCTATCTATTTTTTCAGTAGTAACAGCTAAACTTGGTAACAATGTTATTGGTTTATTAATTGCATTCTCCGTAATAAGCTTTGCGATTACCAACTTATTTTTTATGAAACTGTCAATTAAAGCAGAGCATGACCGCATCTGGCAATTTTCTCTTGGAGGTGTCGCAGGAATATTAGGTGGACTAACATCATTATGGGGTGTGCCGATAACAATTTATCTTATTATAAAACAGGTAAAACCTCGCCAGTTTATCGACGCTAGCGGCTTTCTTATATTCATTGGTTGTATTCCACTAGCAATTGGTTACTCAACGACTGGTCTGCTTAGTCCAGATATTTTATTTCCTGCTCTTGCAGGCACAGCAACAGGTATTATTGGTTTTAAAGTTGGAGAGATTTTTCGTCCAATGTTAGCACCAGATTTATTTCAAAAACTGCTATTATGGCTGTTTTTAATAATGGGCTTAAGGATGCTCTATACAAGCCTATAGGTTAATACTTGAAAATTAAATTTATAGCTGCTTACAATCTGGTTCAGCAAATTTGCAATTTTTGCAAATGGATAAATCTATCATAGTATTAAAAAAGATATTCCAAAGCCCACAGGCTGGCCATGCCTACCACAATTGTGACTATCACACGCCCAGTCACCACAGTGGCAACCAGGGCGAGCAGGGCTGCTGGAATACGCATATTATTGAAAAGAGCCACCTCCTCGGTGGGTAGAAAAATGCTGTAGATGATAATTGGGGTCAGAACAGCAACGGGCACATAATGCATCGCCCGCTCAATTACTGGAGGTAATTTTTCTGGCAATAGGCCTGCCAAGGGCAGAAACCGCGTTAGGAAGGTAAAAAGGCCACAGGTAAGAATAAGGCCCCATAACATCATGCTATCCATCAACCTGCCCGTCCTTTCTCCTTCAACTTCTCTGCAATGAGCCCACCTGCAATGCCGCTGAGGGCTGCCAGTATCAGCCATAAATTCCAGGGCAGTTCATAGGTGAGGAACACAGTCGCTGTGGCACAGCCAGCCGCGATAAGTTCAGATTGCCGCTTTATAATAGGTGCGATGATGGCAATGAACGTCAGCGGGATGACAAACCCTAAAGACAGCATGTTAGGCAGAGTCTGGCCGATCAATACGCCGATAATCGTTGAGGCTTGCCAAAACAGATGCAGGGTTAGTCCTGTGCCAAGTAAGTGGAAATGCATATAGCGTGAGGGGGGCTGCTGTGAAAACCGTCTGATGGATACGGCATAGGCCTCATCCGTCAACAGATAGGCAAGCAGAACACGCCAATATAGCGGTAATTTATGAAGATAGCTGGCCATGGACAGACCATAGAGAAGATGACGCAGATTGATCATAGTCACAGAGGAAAGGATTATGCCAAAGGGTGTTGCAGCAGCAATCAACTGGGCAAAAACAATTTGGCTGGCACCGCCAAACAGAATTAACGACAAACAGATTGTCTGAATGGGGCTAAGGCCGCTTTCTATGCCTAAAATACCAAAGACAAGACCAAAAGGAGCAACGCCAAGCTGTAGCGGCAATTCTTCAAGCACGCCAGCTATAAACTCCTGTTTCCCTGTTCTGCTTCGTGGTATTCTTGTGTTCATTTGTATGGCGTTGCTTTTTGAGCCTCGAATCGGTAGACAGAAGTTTTAAGCACAAAGGTGTTTTATGACAACAAGAATCCAGGGCGGGTTCAATGGCTATACCAATCACAGGATGTCTTGAGCAGCTGGCAGGCAAAACCTGTCTTATTCGTGTGGATTTTAATTGTCCTTTGGCTGATGGCAGAGTTGCGGACGGCACTCGGATTGAACGTGTTCTGCCAGGCTTGAAACAGCTTGCTGAGGCTGGAGCAGGTCTTGTCCTGATCAGTCATCTTGGCCGGCCAAAAGGGGAAGTGATTCCGGAATTTAGTCTTGCCCCGGTCTGTGACTATCTCAGCGAAGCACTCGGATATGTGGTGCCGTTAGTGCCGCTGGATAAAGCTGGACAAGGGCCTGCGGCAGGTCAGATTGTAATGCTTGAAAATCTTAGGTTCTGGCCTGAAGAAGAAGCTAATGACGAACAGTTTGCAAAAAAGCTAGCCGGATTGGCTGATGTCTATGTTAATGAAGCTTTTTCCTGTGCGCATCGGGCACATGCATCAACATATGCGGTGGCGCAGCAACTGCCTAGTTTTTCCGGACCTGTGATGGCGGCTGAATTGGATGCTCTAAGCGCTGCTTTGGAAAAGCCACAACGACCTGTTGCTGCTGTTGTTGGTGGGGCGAAGGTGTCAACCAAATTGGCTGTGCTGGAAAATCTTATTGAAAAGGTCGATATCCTGTTTCTGGGTGGTGGCATGGCAAATACATTTCTGGTTGCTAAAGGCGAGGATATGGGCGCCTCTTTGATGGAGCGTGATCTTATAGGAACAGCTGCTGATATCCTATTAAAGGCTAAGCAATCCGGGTGTCGGATCATGCTGCCTGAAGATGGTCTAGCTGCAACCGCGTTCAGCGCAGACGTTCCTTTCAGGAAAATTCCCAACAAGGATATTTTATCCACAGAAATGATGTTGGACATTGGTCCAAAGGCGATTGACAGTTATCAGCAGGCACTGAAAGAGGTGCGCACAGTGTTGTGGAATGGGCCCATGGGCGCATTTGAAGTCAGTCCGTTTGATACTGCGACGGTGACTTTGGCACAGATGGTAGCTGAAGCAACTGAGGCAGGCCGCATCTTATCTGTGGCGGGAGGTGGTGATACTGTCGCGGCACTTAACCACGCAGGGGTTGCGGAAAAATTCAGCTATGTCTCGCTAGCCGGTGGAGCGTTTCTTGAATATATAGAAGGAAAGACATTGCCGGGTGTTGCGGTTCTGTCAGCCTGACATATCTATATCTGTATAAGAGGGATATCTGCGAAAAGGAGTGTAGGCTTTGTTTTTTACCAATCCTTTCAAATCACGTCTGCCGGCCCCTGAAGAAGCCTTAGCTGGACGTTCAACGGCTATTGCTGCACTTCAACCACATGCTGTTAGTGGACAACCTTTGTCGCCGCCTTTTCCAAAGGGATACAGGCAAATCTATCTAGGGTTAGGCTGCTTTTGGGGCGCAGAACGCTTGTTCTGGCAAATGGATGGTGTCTGGACTACTGCAGTAGGCTATATGGGCGGCTTGACTAAAAATCCAACCTATGAGGAGGTGTGTTCAGGGCAGACAGGTCATACTGAAGCTGTGCTTGTAGTCTACGACCCAGCTGTTGTCAGCTTAACGCAGATATTGACTGTGTTCTGGCAGTCCCATGATCCGACTCAAGGCAACCGTCAAGGTAATGATATAGGCACTCAGTACCGCTCGGCTATCTACACTGCTGATGCCAACAGTCTTGCTGCTGCGCGTGAGAGCTGTAAGAGATATGGTCTTGCTTTAAACCGGTCCGGTTTTGGACCCATCACTACTGAGATAGGACAAGCTGGTGATTTCTTTTATGCAGAGGATTATCATCAGCAATATCTGCATAAAGTCCCAAACGGATATTGTGGCCTTGCCGGCTGTAATGTGCGGTTTCCAGATGTAGCCGACCTGACCTAAGGCCGATCAGTTGAAGTAGATTAGCACTTGATCTTTCAGCTCTGACTGTCTATTGTGCGGCACGTTTTGAGATTGGCAGAAAAAAGCTGAGACAAACGATAGGAATAAAGAAATGAAAGTTGCAAGCTCATTGAAGACTTTGAAGTCGCGCGATCGCAATTGCCAAATTGTGCGCCGCCGCGGTCGTTTATACGTGATTAACAAAAAGAACCCGCGTTTTAAGGCACGCCAGGGCTAATCACAAAAGCGTCTGCTTATGCAGGTTTAAATGATGAGAGTTTTGAGACTGCATGTTAACTAGCGTGCAGTTTTTTTGTTTCACATCTTGGAATAAGAGCCAGATGCTGACCTGACTTGTGATTTACCCTGATAAGAAGTGTCGTATAGAATAGAAAGACAGAACTAAAATTAGAGGGCTTTTAATGCTGCTTCCTGAACCAGACCAGACCATACTATGCCGCCGTGATGAAATTATTTCGGCTTTAAAGCGCTTTGTGCCTGCAGGTGCGGTCATTGATGATGATACGACAATGGCTGCCTATGACACGGATGGCCTGTCTGCATACCGAAACCAGCCTCTGGTGGTTGTTCTTCCAGAAACCACGCAACAGGTTGCGGCTGTGATGAAATGGTGCCGTGACAATGATGTAAAGATCGTACCCCGCGGGGCTGGTACATCTTTGTCTGGTGGGGCGATTCCCCTTGCAGATGGCGTCCTTCTAGGATTGGGAAAATTCAATCGGATTTTAGATATTGATTTCATCAACCGCACCGTCACGGCTCAGCCAGGGGTAACGAATTTAGGTATTACGCAGGCTGTTCAGGATGAAGGATTTTACTATGCGCCTGACCCGTCCAGCCAAATTGCCTGTTCCATTGGTGGCAATATCGCTGAAAATTCTGGTGGTGTCCACTGTTTGAAATATGGCCTGACTACAAACAATGTTCTGGGCATTGAGATGGTTACGATGGATGGTGAGATCCTGCGTCTTGGTGGAAAGCATCTTGATTCAGGTCATCTGGACGTTCTTGGTGTTATGACAGGCTCTGAGGGTCTTCTTGGTGTGGTTACAGAAGTGACGGTCCGCATTTTGCGTAAACCGGCAACCCAGCGCGCCCTTCTCGTTGGTTTTGACACAGTCCAGGACGGCGGGCAGGCCGTCAGTGACGTGATCGCCGCTGGCATAATTCCTGCGGGTATGGAAATGATGGATAATCCTGCCATCAATGCGGCCGAGGATTTTGTCAATGCAGGCTATCCGCGTGAGGCTGCAGCATTGCTTATTATTGAGCTTGATGGCCCAGAGGCTGAAGTGGATGTGCTCATTAAAAGGGTCTCTGAAATTGTCAAAGCCTCAGGGGCCAGCTCTATCCGTATCAGTCAGTCTGAAGAAGAACGAAACCAATTCTGGGCAGGCCGAAAATCTGCATTTCCGGCTGTAGGGCGGATATCGCCCGACTATTTATGTATGGATGGAACAATTCCACGAAAGGCTTTGCCTGAGATGCTGACTCGCATGTCAGCCATGTCACAGAAATTTGGATTGCGCGTTGCAAATGTGTTTCATGCTGGTGATGGCAATCTGCATCCTCTTATTCTGTTTGATGCGAATGCAGATGGGGAGTTACACCGAGCTGAAGAATTTGGAGCAGAAATTCTGCGCACCTGCGTTGAATTAGGCGGGGTTCTGACGGGTGAGCATGGTGTTGGTGTTGAAAAACGTGACCTAATGACTGAGATGTTTACAGAAGATGACCTGAAACAGCAACAGCGTCTAAAATGCGCATTTGATCCGCAGCATTTGCTGAACCCAGGCAAGGTCTTTCCAGTGTTGCACAGATGTGCTGAACTTGGTCGCTTGCATGTTCATCAAGGGAAATTGCCGCATCCTGATATACCGCGTTTTTGAGTGTCATGAATGGTATGACTGTTTGGCAACCAAAAACGGGTGAACAGGTTACCGATATTGTGACCTCAGCTTTGGCTGAACGGCGAAAGCTGTCTGTCAGCGGGCATGAAACAAAGGCTGGGCTTGGTCACCCAGTTGACGCAAAGGAAAGCCTCTCACTGAAAAATCTGAGCGGTATTGTTGATTATCAGCCAGAAGAGCTGGTTCTGGTCGTCAAAGCAGGGACGCCGCTTGATGAAATAGAGAAAACTCTCTCTGAAAAAAACCAGATGCTGGCCTTTGAGCCGCCTCATCTTGAACGTTTTTATGGAACGAAAAGCACAGGCACGATTGGAGGTCTTGTAGCGACCAACTTGTCTGGCCCGCGTCGTGTATCAGCTGGTGCTGCGCGTGATTTTCTGCTTGGCTTTGCAGCGGTATCCGGAAGGGGAGATGTGTTTAAATCTGGCAGCCGTGTGATGAAAAATGTTACCGGCTATGATCTGTCAAAATTGATGTGCGGGTCTTTTGGCACGTTAGCGGTTATGACCGAAATCACGTTGAAAGTTTTGCCCTGCCCTGAGACATCATCCAGCCTGTCACTTCTTTGTGATACGATTGATTCCGCGCAACTGGCACTTGCGAATGCATTCTGTTCAGACACTGAACCGTCAGGGGGCGCGATTAGTCGCACAAGTGAAGGATGGAAGGCTGTTATAAGGCTTGAAGGTGTTGATGTTTCTGTTCGTGACAGGATGACAAAGCTGAAATCAACTCTGCAGTCTGCGGGGACATCGCAAGTTTTGGACAAACAGGCCTCTGAGGCTTTTTGGGGGGACTGGCGGGATATTTCGATGATATCTGATGATGCTGAGCAGGTTTACAGGTTGTCTGTTACGCCGTCTGATGCCCCTAAAATTGCATCGTCTCTCCTGAAGGCATATGATCTGGAGCTTGGCTTTGACTGGATGGGAGGCTTGATTTGGATTGGCGGCAAAGGGGCTGGCCTTGGCCAGAAGGTAAGACAAACCATTAAGGACTTTAATGGTCATGCAACCTTGATGCGCGGGACTGAAGGGCATCGTAGAGATGTGGGGGTGTTTCAGCCGCAAGCTGCGCCGCTTGCAGCACTGGCGCGACGTATAAAGAATGCGTTTGACCCGGAAGATATCCTGAATAGCGGTAAAATGGGGACGATCGGGAGAGGGGCTTGATATGCAAACACATTTTGATCTGAACGCTCTCGCTAGACCCGAGATAAGAACCGCAGATGAGATTTTACGAAAATGCGTGCATTGTGGCTTTTGCACCGCTACATGTCCAACCTATGTTCTGACAGGTGATGAACGTGACAGTCCACGGGGCCGTATATGGATGATGCGTGATCTTCTTGGGGGCGGCGATAAACAGACTGAGATCAAGCCTGCAGATGTAAGTTATCATCTTGACAGATGTCTGACCTGCTTGTCTTGCATGACAACCTGCCCCTCGGGTGTGGATTACATGCATTTGGTGGATATTGGCCGTGCTGAAATTAATAAGAAAATACGCAGAGGATTCGCAGACCATGTCATCAGGACTCTTTTGTCCATAACCGTGCCTTTTGCGCGGCGCTTTCATTTAGCATTGCGGTTTGCGCGTCTTGCCAAGCCTTTTTCAGGGCTTTTAACTGGACGATTGAAAGCAATGGTCAACCTGTCACCAACCCGTTTACAGGCATTGGATAAGGTGGGCAGTAAGGATCAGCTTTATCCAGCAGAAACATCTGCTGGGACGCGTGTTATGCTTCTTTCCGGCTGTGCGCAGCGTGCATTAGACCCGGAAATAAACGCGTCAACAATACGGCTGTTGAACCGGCAGGGCGTGGATGTTGTTGTGCGCAGCCAAGCCAGTTGCTGCGGGGCATTGGCCCACCATATCAACGCAGAAGATGCCGCGCATAAACAGATGGAAGCGGTTTGCTCGGCTTGGGCGAATGATATTGCCTCTGGCCAGCTTGATGCGATAATCGTCAATACATCCGGATGCGGAACAACATTAAAAGATTATGGTAATCTTATGAGCGGGAATTCCCGCCATTCCGAGACGGCAAGGAAAATATCTGACTTAACGATGGATATATCTGAATACTTATACAGCAAGATGGCGCTTCCAACGTTGGCAAAACAGAATATGACCATTGCTTATCATGCGGCATGTTCTTTGCAGCATGGCCAGAAAGTTCTGCAAGCCCCAAGGGCGTTGCTTGCGCAAGCGGGTTTTGAGGTGAAAACACCTGCGGAGAGTCATTTATGTTGTGGGTCAGCAGGCGTTTATAACGTGTTGCAACCTGAACTGTCGCAGCAGTTAAAAGAGAGAAAGATTCGCAACCTGAACAAGGTTGGTGCAGATATTATTTGTGCTGGAAATCTGGGGTGTATTCACCAGTTAACAGATGCAAGCAGCCCGATTTATCACACTATTCAGATTTTGGATTGGGCCTATGGTGGGCCAAAACCAGACGGGTTGCTTGAAAGGTCAGGTTAAGTCGAAAAAGTCGTTCCCTTTGTCATCGGTTACTATGAAAGCAGGGAAGTCGAGCACTTCAATCCGCCAAACAGCTTCCATACCTAATTCTGGAAATTCCAGAACGTCAACTTTCTTAATCGATTCCAAGGCTAATTTAGCGGCAACACCGCCTATAGAGCCAAGATAGAATCCCCCATGTTTTTTACAGGCATCCTTGACCAGTTTTGAGCGGTTGCCTTTCGCCAGCATGACAAGCGACCCGCCAGCTTCTTGAAAGCGGTCAACATAGGAATCCATCCGTCCGGCTGTTGTCGGGCCAAAAGAGCCTGAGGCCATGCCATCTGGTGTTTTTGCTGGGCCAGCGTAATAGACAGGGTGGTTTTTAATGTAATCTGGCAGCGTTCCTGTAGTCTCAAGCAGCTCAAGCAGCTTGGCATGTGCAATATCACGGGCAACAATCATTGGCCCAGTAAGTTTCACACGTGTCTTAACAGGATGTTTTGTTAATTCTGCCTGAATTTCTGACATGGGCTTGGTCAGGTCGATGCTGATGGCGTTATCGTCCTTTGCATCACTTAAATCAGGCAGATATTGTGCTGGATCGGTTTCAAGTTGTTCCAGAAACAAACCATCTTTTGTGATTTTGGCTCTGATTTGGCGATCTGCTGAGCAGGATACTCCAATACCGATGGGACAGCTAGCGCCATGACGGGGCAGGCGGATGACACGTACATCATGACAGTAATATTTCCCGCCGAACTGTGCCCCGATGCCAAGCTCGCGCGTCATTTTCAGAATTTCATCTTCCCAGTCTGCATCGCGCCAACCATGGCCAGTCATAGATCCAGATTTTGGTAAGCTATCTAGATCGCGTATTGAGGCTTTTTTCACAACTTTCAGATTATATTCTGCAGATGACCCTCCAATGACAACTGCAAGATGATAAGGCGGGCAAGCTGCTGTGCCGAGGCTGACAATGGCTTCTTTTAAGAAGTCCTTCAGTCCCTCTGGGGTCAGAACGGCCTTTGTTTTCTGGTACAAAAATGTCTTATTGGCAGACCCGCCACCTTTCTGAATAAAGGTGAATTTATATTCATCACCTGCACCAGCAGATATATCAATTTGTGCAGGTAGATTATTGGCTGTGTTCTTCTCCTCAAACATGCTTAAAGGTGCCAGTTGAGAAAAGCGCAGATTATGGGACTGATAAGTGTTATAAATACCGCGTGATAGGGCCTCACCATCTGTGCCGCCGGTCAGTACACACTCACCGCGCTCACCATTTATCAAAGCTGTCCCTGTGTCCTGACACATAGGCAGGACACGTTCTGCAGAAATCACTGCATTTTTTAGCATTTCAAGTGCAACAAACCGGTCATTCTGGGTTGCTTCCGGATCATCAAGAATGGCGCGCAACTGTGCCAGATGTCCGGGCCGAAGCAAATGTGATACATCAGCCATCGCCTGTTCAGCCAAAAATGTCAGCCCTGCAGGATCGACCTCGATGAATGTTCTGCCACCAATTTCTGTGGATTTGACATAGTCAGTTGAAATGCACCTGTATGGGGTATCATCTTTTCCTGTCGGAAGAAGTGGGCTGTATGTAAATTCAGACATTGTTTAGCTCTAATAATTTCAAAATTGACTGTCTAAAGTTGCTCAACAGACCTGCCAGTGAAAAACTAGATAAAGCAGATTATGATTTTGGGGCAGGGTCTTTTCGAAAACGATCAAGTGACACAATCTCTGCAGTTTCTGTTTCGTCGCTTTCGGTGTCCTTCTCATCGCTTGCTTCATCTGGCTCAAAAGTCGAGGAACTGGTCAGCGCATTTTTGACCTCCTGTTCGGTTTGTTTCTGATCAAGCGCCTCAAGTTTTTTCTGTTCCCCTTGCATGACTTCACGCAAAATCACAGGCTGGTCGCTGTTTTCACTATCTGACTGTTTTTGGGGCTCATCAGGATTACTGAACTGAAGGCCAAACCCAACTGAGGGGTCAGTAAAGTGAGTTACGGCTGAAAAGGGGATTACAAGCTGGTACTGGACACCAGAAAAAGAAAGACCAACAGAAAATTGGTGCTCCTCAACGGTTAGGTCCCAGAATTGATGTTGCAGGACAATAGTCATTTCCTGCGGGTTACCTTCTTTCAGAGTATCATCTAACTGAACCCCATCTGCTTGTGTGCGGAAAGTAATGTAGAAGTGGGATTCCCCTGGCAGCCCATATTCCTGAACAATCGCCAGCGCGCCACGCACAACGGTTCTCAAAGAATCTTCTACAAGAAGTTCATAATTAATTGAGCTGGTCTGATCCGAATCGCTCATCTGCTAAAATCCATTCTTCTCATCCAGCCTGATGGCTAAGGACAATTAATACTAGCGGGACCGCTTCTGTTGCCAGGTGCAGCCCCAAACCCCGCCTGACAGAGCTCAATCCGTCAGGACTTTAAAGTGGTTACGCCTGCCGCATTAAGCAGCGATAGCAACCGGAGCAGTGTTGTCGTTTGCAACTACTACATGGCCCGATAACGGCGGGTACCATACCGAACGAAAATAATGCCTTTACCACATGCGTCGATCCTATTTCGCCCCCAAATTCCTATTGTCCCTTGGGACGGCAGTTAGATTGGTGGAGGCGCCGGGTACCGCCCCCGGGTCCGCCCTGCTTATTTCACATTATGTTTATCGTTATAGCCAGCCGAAGCTTGCTCTATCATTATAACAGGCAAACAGGTGAAAATGAAAGTTTTTTGCCGCCTTTCACTGTTTTTTAACAAACAGGTTTATGACAAGCCTGGAAACTCTATCCCTGCTTTGCTAGGTTATTTTGGCAGATCCATCTCTAGGCAAAACAGAGAAGCCAATGCAGCAGTATCTTGATCTTTTACGCCATGTTAAGGACAACGGAACAGTTCGTCCAGACCGAACAGGTACGGGCACAAAATCTGTGTTTGGCTGGCAAATGCGTTTTGATCTTGCTAATGGTTTTCCTTTGTTGACAACAAAGAAGCTTCATACGCGATCAATTATCCACGAACTATTGTGGTTTATTAAAGGCGATACAAATATTGCCTATCTGCAGAAAAATGGTGTCTCAATATGGGATGAATGGGCGGATGAGCAAGGCAATCTTGGCCCTGTTTATGGCCAGCAATGGCGGCGCTGGCAAACCCCTGAGAATGACCGTGTAATTGATCAATTGGCAGACGTGGTTGAAGCCATCAAGACATCACCTGATTCCCGTCGTTTGATTGTATCGGCATGGAACCCCTCAGATGTGCCAGATATGGCGCTGCCACCCTGTCATTGTTTGTTTCAATTTCATGTCGCTGACGGCAAGCTGTCTTGCCAGCTCTATCAGCGGTCGGCAGATATTTTCCTGGGTGTACCCTTT
>ENA-OSEY01002092-OSEY01002092.1-marine-metagenome-genome-assembly--contig:-NODE-2092-length-13166-cov-3.862556_pt1 | contig 13166 bp, 10 predicted proteins | sample MGYA00248465_ERZ534230 | MGnify/ENA primary metagenome ERZ534230 (study PRJEB26409, sample SAMN06344110) | marine metagenome | isolation source: Sea water from surface | place: Atlantic Ocean:Southern... | reverse complement strand
ATGGAGCGGCTCAAGGGCTTTAAAACTGGTGGAACCATTCACATAGTTGTGAATAATCAGATAGGTTTCACTACCAATTATATTGATGGAAGGTCATCCACATACTGTACTGATGTTGGTAAAGCAAACTTATGTCCAATATTACATGTTAATGCTGATGATGCTGAAGCTGTTGTACATGCTTCAAATTTTGCTTTGGAGTACAGAATGAGATATAAAAGAGACGTTTTTATAGATTTATTGGGTTATAGAAAATACGGTCATAATGAAGGCGATGAACCAAGATTTACCCAGCCAAAACTATATAAGTCTATTGCTAATCACCCATCTGTCAAGGAAATCTATGCTCAAAAGCTAATTGCAGAAAACGTTATCACAGATTCTGAGTTAAAGAAAATGGAGAAAGAATATGCTGATGAATTGAATTCAGATCTTGCAGACTCTAAAAAAGAAAAAAATGCCATCATAACACCCTTTATGGAACATGAATGGAAGGGCTTTGTCTCTGTTAAGCAATCTGATATGATGAAAAAAGTTGAAACCTCTATCAGTAAAAAAGATTTGGACAAAGTTGCCAGGAGTTTATTTGAGCTTGATAATTCAGATCAATATTTAAGAAAAGTTTCAAAATTAATGTCAGACAGAAAGACAATGTATTTTGATAAAGATAGGATTGATTGGGCGATAGCTGAAACACTTGCTTATGGTACTGTTTTAAACGAAGGTTATAATGTTAGAATTTCGGGACAAGATGTTGAAAGGGGAACTTTTTCTCACAGACATGCAATTCTTAAAAAAGAAAAATCAGAAGAAGAATACATTCCATTAAACAATGTTTCAGAAAATCAAGGGTTGTTTCAAATATATAATTCATCATTATCAGAATACGGTGTTATGGGTTATGAATATGGTTATGCACTTGCTTCACCTCAAACATTGACAATATGGGAAGCACAATTTGGAGATTTCAGTAACGGAGCCCAAATAATGATAGACCAATACTTATCTTCAGCTGAGGACAAATGGAAACTTCAAAATGGATTGATATTGATGCTGCCCCATGGATACGAGGGACAGGGTGCAGAACACTCATCCGCCAGATTAGAAAGATACCTTCAACTTTGTGCTAAAGACAATATGTTTGTTGCAAATTGCACAACCCCAGCAAACTTATTTCATCTTTTGAGGAGACAGATTGTTACAAAATATAGGAAGCCATTGGTTTTGATGACACCCAAAAGCCTACTAAGACATCCAAAAGTTATTTCATCAAAAAATGATTTAATTAATGGTCAGTTTAACCCATTAATAGATGATGAAAATATTGAAAATCCTGAAAAATTGGTCTTTTGTAGCGGTAAGTTTTTTTATGATTTAATTGATTACAGGGAAAAGAATGAGATAAAAAATGTTGCGATCGTTAGAATAGAACAATTGTTTCCACTCCCAGTCAAGTCAATTAAAAAACTAATTGATAAATACAATGCAAAGGACGTTGTTTGGGCTCAAGAAGAGCCAAGAAACATGGGTTCATGGGGACATATATTAATGCATTTGGATTTTGCAAAATCATTTAGAGTTGCGTCCAGAAGATTTTACAGTTCTCCAGCATCTGGTAGTGCAGTCAGGTTTAAAAGAAGACACAAGCAAGTCATTGACTATGTATTTGATGAAAAAAAAGATAATTTTAAAAAATAATTTGTGATGTTTAAATCTGTAAATCCAAAAATAATTCATTCCTCAATTCTTGTAATATTAGCTTTTGTATTTGTTTATTGCAGTAAAGATGGAGGAGATTCTGGAGGTGAAAATATTCCCAACAAATCAATAATCGTTAATCCATCCTCAATTGATTTTTCTGATACAATGATTACCAAAAACTCTGCGGCTCAAACAGTTAATGTGAACCCTAACAACTTGGATTCTGACATTACAATTACTACAACTGGTGATTTCGAAATATCCTCAGACAATATAAATTTTTCAAGTTCTTTATCAATTAGTGGTTCTTCCTCCAGTAATATTTTTGTAAGATTTTCTCCATCTGAGCTAGGAAACTTGAATGGAAATATTTTATTTCAAAGTCCAGGAGCTGGAAATGCAAATGTGCTTTTAGGGGGAAAAGGAACTCGATTGAGATATAATTACAGAACTTTCTCAAACCAAAGAATTGCATGGGGCGGAGGACATGGTCAATCATCAGTTCAAAGTTTTGATTTACACAATGATGTGAGTGATATAGAAATGATCAAAATGTATTTACGTTTGGATTGTCCGTCAGGCGGTTGTGATCCGTGGGACAGATATGCCAATATCATGGTTAAAGATAAAACTACCAATGAGTGGTTTGAGATAGGTCGTCACATTACACCTTACGGTGTTGATAATAATGCGCTTACAAGAGGACTTGAGTTTGATGTAACAGACTTTAAAAGTCTATTGGAGGGCAATGTTGAGCTTAGGATTTTTGTTGAAACTTGGGTTAGTTCTGGATGGATTGTGTCGCTCGAGTTTGATTATACTCCTGGCACGCCGGATTACAAATACTACAAAGTTTCTAGAATTATTCAGTATAACGGAAACTCATTAGGAGGTGTACCTTACGGTGGGTTAAACGGCAATACTGAAATTGATTTAGAAAAGTTTGATTTGATAAAGTCTCTTCAAATTGGAAGTAATATTGAAAGTGCTCACATACGAACCATAGTAACTGGTTGGGGACATGCGACACCTGCTGATTCCGATGGAAGAGCATGTGCTGAATGGTGTTTTAGAACACACAAAATTAAGATAGATAACTCTAACCTTTTTAGTCATTACATGGGGCCAATTGGTTGTTCTCAAAATCCGATTAATAATCAAGGTGGGAATTGGGCACCAGATAGAGCGGGTTGGTGTCCAGGAATGACTGTTCCTGTAAGAATTGATAAATTTGATAGTGATGTTTCTAATAAAACTATGAATTACGAGTATGACTTTGAGAATTGGACGAATGATTTTGTAGGAACACCAGGTTATAATAATAAAAATGCTTTTTATGCCATATCTTCCTTCTTGATTTTAAAAAGCAATAGTGAAATTGAAAGAGCAATAATATTAGATTAGAATGATACTTGAAATGAAAGTCCCGTCACCAGGTGAGTCTATTTCTGAGGTTGAAATAGCACAATGGCTAGTAGCTGATGGTGATTATGTTGAAAAAGATCAAACTATTGCTGAGGTTGATTCTGATAAAGCAACACTTGACTTGCCTGCTGAGGAGTCGGGAGTTATAACATTAAAAGCAAGCGAAGGTGATGTAGTGCCTGTTGGAAATATCGTTTGCCATATTGATACATCAGTTAAAAAATCAGCCAAAAAGCATATAGAACCCACTATTCCAGTTAAAGATGATAAAATTATAGAGCCTCAATCTAATCCGGAGAAAATCATTTCTGAAAAAGCCAAAAATTCTTCTCCATCCCCGGCTGCATCCAAAATTCTAAGTGAAAAGGGAATAAATCCACTTGATGTGATTGGTTCAGGAAGAGGTGGAAGAATTACCAAGGAAGATGCCTTAAAGGCATTGCCAAAAATTGATGAAAGTTTGATATCCAAAGGCAGAAAAACAGAACGTAAGAAATTATCAATGCTGAGAAGAAAGCTTTCCCAGAGATTAGTCGCAGTAAAAAACCTAACTGCTATGCTGACGACTTTCAATGAGGTCAACATGAGTTCAATTTTTGAAATAAGAAAAAAATACAAGGAAATATTTAAAGAAAAACACGGTGTTAGTTTAGGTTTTATGAGCTTTTTTACAAAAGCTGTTGTTAACGCGCTAAAGGAATTTCCTGATGTTCACTCAATGATTGATGAGGATCACAAACTCAGCTTTGATTTTTATGATATTAGCATTGCTGTTTCAGGCCCAAAGGGTCTACTAGTCCCTGTTGTTAAAAATGCTGATAAGCTTACTTTTAGTGGTATTGAAAAAGAAATAAAGCGCTTGGCAATAAAAGCAAGAGATGGTGAAATGTCTATTGAAGATATGGAAGGCGGAACCTTCACCATTTCAAATGGAGGTGTGTTCGGATCGATGTTGTCAACTCCAATTCTTAATCCTCCTCAATCCTCCATTTTAGGAATGCACAATATTATCGAAAGACCAATTGCAGTCAAAGGCAAAGTTGAAATACATCCAATGATGTACTTGGCATTGAGTTATGACCACAGGATAATTGACGGAAAAGAATCAGTTGGATTTTTACTTAAAATAAAAGAGGCTTTAGAAAATCCAATAGAAATATTAATGAATAATAATTTGAAAAAATCTTTAGAGATCTAATTTCAAATAAATTTTTTTCTCTGAAAAGCTTACAATTGCTTCATGTTTGCTCATGATGTCATTTCCAATTATTCCATGAATTTTAATAGATTCATTTTCCTTGAGGGTTTCGTTAATATGGTTCATGTCAAAAACAAATAGTTTTAAATTTTCAATACTGAAACCGACGATATCTATTGAATTTTCTTTTGATATGTACATTTTTTTTATCTTTTCTGTAGCACTTGATGCTTGCTCGTCATAATTTTCAATTTTAATTTTAAATTTTTCAACACTGTTTGAATCAATACAAGAATTTGAGGCTCCAGTGTCAATTATTAGTTTTGCAGATACTCCATTTACTAAAGAATCAGCAACTAAGTGACCTGATTTAAGAATTTCAAATTTTTTTGATTGATAATTATTTCTTTTTTCAACTCCCATCTTGAAAATAATTAATGCTAAATTAAATAACTTTGATTTTATGGAAATTATAGATACTCATACGCATCTGTATTTGGATCAATTTGATCATGATTTTGACGATACTATCCAGCGTTCTTTTGCAAATAACATTTCTAAATTTGTTTTCCCTTCCATTTCATCAATGTATTACAGTAAAATGGTTAAGTGTAAAAAAAAATATCCAAAAAATATTTTCTTGATGCTTGGTTTACACCCTGTATATGTTGATAAAAACTATCTCCAAGAACTTAAATTTGTTAAAAATGAGATTAATCAAAATAACTTTGTTGCTATTGGTGAAATTGGTTTGGATAAATATTGGAGTACAGAATTTTACAAACAGCAAATTGAGGCTTTTGAAATGCAAATTGATCTGGCTTTAAAAAAAAACCTACCAATAATCATTCATTGCAGAGATGCATATAAAGATGTTATCGATATTTTAGAAAAGAAAAAAAACAAAAACCTGAGAGGAATCTTTCATTGTTTTACAGGTACTTACGAAGATGCGCAAAGAATTATAAATCTGGAGTTTAGTTTAGGGATTGGTGGCGTAGTAACATTTAAAAATGGTAAAATTGATCAATTCCTAAATAAGATTAGTTTAAAAAATATAGTTCTTGAAACAGATTCACCTTATCTAGCACCAGTCCCATACAGAGGCAAAAGAAATGAAAGTTCATACATAATTCACGTAGTGGAAAAACTGAGTGAAATTTATGATATAAAAATGGATCAAATTATTAGACAAACAAGTTTGAATTCACACAAAATTTTTAATTTCGATGCCCAGAACTATTAGAGAGGTGGCCGAGTGGCTTAAGGCGCACGCTTGGAAAGCGTGTATACGTTAATAGCGTATCGAGGGTTCGAATCCCTTCCTCTCTGCAACTTAAAAGCCTAACACTTAATCGATTTTGATTTGTGTTTATAAGTTTTTTCTATATATTTAGCCTTCCAAAAAACTATAATAAAATTAAAATGAAAAAATTACTAACTATAGCCTTTGCATTTGGATTGTTTTACTTTTTACCACAACAAATGCATGCAAATTTAAATCAAGAACAAGAAGAAGAGGTTGAGGTTGTTGAGGCTCCAGCAGAGGAGACTCAAGAAGAGCCTCAAATGACTGTGGCTGAAGCCCCATCTGTCGGATTTACTCAAGAATTAAAAAATAGATTCATTGAAGGTGGTCCAGGATTTATGGGTATTGTTTTAGCTTGTCTCATTTTGGGTCTTGCCATCGCAATTGAAAGGATTATTTATTTAAATTTTGCGACTACCAACACTGAGAAATTGGTTGAGGATATAGAATCAGCGTTAAAGTCTGGCGGAGTAGACTCTGCAAAAGAAATTTGTAGAAACACACCGGGTCCTGTTGCCTCAATTTTTTATCAAGGTCTCGATAGAGCTGGAGAAGGTGTCGAAAGTGCTGAAAAAGCTGTAGTTGCCTACGGTGGTGTTCAAATGGGACAACTTGAAAAAAATGTGTCATGGATTTCACTCTTCATAGCCTTGGCACCTATGCTTGGTTTCATGGGTACCGTTATTGGTATGATCCAAGCTTTTGATAAAATTCAAGCAGCTGGTGATATGCAACCTTCATTAGTTGCCGGTGGTATTAAAGTCGCACTTCTTACAACTGTATTTGGTTTGATTGTAGCCATCATATTACAGATATTTTACAATTATATTGTAGCTAAAATTGATAGTATCGTCAATGATATGGAAGATGCCTCTATCACATTGATTGATATATTAGTATCTCACAAGAAATAATTCCAGATGAATATTCAAAAAATAACTAACATAGTTTCTTGGACACTCGGCTTATTAGGTTTGTTGTTCCTATTTATTTTAATATTTCAAGGTGATGATTCAATAGAAGCCAATGCGATGCAGGGAAGTTATGGATTTGTCTCCTATATGATATGGTTGGCAATAATAGTTCTTTCTGTAGTAACCTTATCAACCCTTATTTTTTCTCTAAAGAACATTGCTTCAGATAAATCCAAACTCAAAAAGTTTGGAATGTCAATCGGTTCTTTTCTATTGGTGATTGTCATTGCTTTTGTTTTTTCATCTGGCGTTGAAACTCCAATGGGCGATGGAAAAATATTATCAGCTACCGGCTCTAGACTTGTTGAAACTGGAATTAAGACTTTTTATTTTTTAGTTTTAATTGCTGGTGGTTTAATGGTTTATAATTCTGTAAGTAAATTATTTAAAAAATAAAATATGGCAAGAAGATCGGCACCTGAAGTTAATGCTGGCTCAATGGCAGATATTGCGTTTTTGCTATTGATTTTCTTTCTTGTTACAACTACGATTGAAACAGACTCTGGTATAAATAGAAAGCTTCCTCCCATGGAGGAAATCATTGATCCTCCAATAATTAAAGAAAGAAATATTTTTACTGTCGTAGTTAACAAAAACAATCAGATACTTGTTGAAGAAGAGTTGATGGATCTTCGTGATTTAAGAAAAGAAGCTGTAGCTTTTTTAGATAATGGTGGTGGACTGGCAGAAGAAGCTTGTGATTACTGTCAAGGTGAAAGAGACCGTTCATCGTCAGATAACCCTGACAAAGCTATCATTTCTTTGAAGAATGATAGAGAAACTGATTATAAGGTTTACATTTCAGTTCAAAATGAATTAGTTGCTGCTTATAATCAACTAAGAAATAGAGAGTTTACAAGGTTGTACCCTGAGGAAAACATGAGCTATGTTGAGGCTGATAAGAAATATTCTGATCCCAGAACTGATAAATCAGTCAAAGAAAAGTTAAAAGAAAAAATATCTGTTATAAAATTGATGTTTCCAATGAAATTGTCTGAAGCAGAACCAAATAAAACAAGTTAATTATGTCTAAGTTCAAGAAAAAAGGGAGTGGTGAGTTACCAAAGATTTCAACAGCATCTTTGCCAGATATTGTTTTCATGCTTCTTTTCTTTTTTATGGTTGCTACTGTTTTGAGAGATAATACCTTACTTATTCAAAATACATTACCTGCTGCAGATCAGGTGCAAAAATTAGATAAAAAAGATCGTGTAATTTATATATATGCTGGTAAGCCCAGCTCCAGATATCAAGACAAGTATGGTGATCAACCAAGAATCCAACTTAATGACAAGTTCGCAACCGTAGCTGATGTAGGAGCTTATGTCTTGGCTGAGAGAGCTGCCAAAAGGGAAGAACTTCAAAATGTTTTAACTACTGCCCTCAAGGTTGATGGTGAGACAAAAATGGGTTTAATAAGTGATATCAAACAGGAGCTACGAAAAGTTAATGCTCTTAAAATCAATTATACCACTAGAATTGGTGATTACTCGCAAAATCAATAATCACCTCCACCATTCTTTTTTTATCTTTATCAAAACTTCCTAATGATTAAACGAAGCTTTACCTTTTTTGTAACTTTATTAATATCTCTAGGTATATTTTCACAACAAAAGCAAAGATATTTTGAAGATCAATTTTACTTAGGATTAGCCTACAACTCATTAGGTGGAAAAGTTCAGGATTTTAAGGAAAATAAATTCTCTTACTCAATAAACTATGGTTTTGTAAAGGATATTCCCGTCAGTAAAAATGGAAAGTTTGCACTGGGGATTGGATTGGGATTAGCCCACAATTCATTAAATAACAATTTAAAGTTAAATAATTCAAACCTTGAGTTTATCCAGAATGTTGGTTCGATAAAAATTAACAGATATAATTTTACAGAATTTCAGATACCTTTTGAAATCAGATGGAGGAATTCCACAATTGACAACTATAAATTTTGGAGAATTTACTCTGGTTTAAGATATTCTAAAGTTATTAATTCTAAATATACTTTTGAGGATAACAGCTCGAAGGTTGAAATTGATAATCTACCAGTGAATAAGGATCAATTGGGGTTAACTTTAAATATTGGTTATAACACTTGGAATATCAGCCTTTACCAGTCAATAGATTCCTTTTTTGTTTACGATAAAAACAGTGATATCAGCGATTTAAAGCAATTTAGACTGGGATTTATCTTTTACTTATTCTAAGAATACAGGGTATTTTTTTAACGAATTCTCTGTTATAGATGCTCAAAAATATTACTTTTGCAGAAATCTTTTATATTTACAGAATATAAACGACTAATATTAAATTTAAAAACATGAGAAATATTTTGTCTATGATGTTTGTATTACTTAGTACATTCATCCTCGCACAAACTAATGTAACAGGTGTGGTTGTTGATAGTAACAACACCCCAATCCCTGGTGCTAATGTTGTTTTTGACTCAACAACTGGTGCAGTAGCTGACTTTAACGGTGAGTTTTCTATTGGTGTAGACGCAACTCCACCATTTAGTTTAACTGTTTCCAGTATTGGTTTTGAAACAACTTCTATAACAGTAAATGCTTCTGATGCATCTTTTACTGTTACATTGAGTGATTCCGAGAATTTACTTGATGAGGTAGTATTATCCGCGTCTAGGACTGCGCAAAGTCTATTTGAATCTCCAGTTACGATTGAAAGATTTGATTTCAAAGATATTGCTGCATCTACAGGAGCAGATTTCTACCAAAGTTTAGAACAACTTAAAGGTGTTCAAGTCATTTCAACAGGTATCATCAATCAAACTTTAAATGCCAGAGGTTTTTCAACTGCATGGAATGAAGGTTTTGTTCAGCTTGTTGACGGAATGAACAATGAAGCACCTGGTTTAAATTTCTCTGCTGGTAACTTGGCAGGGGTAAACGAATTAGATCTTTATAACATTGAGTTCCTTCCTGGTGCATCATCTGCACTTTATGGACCCAATGCCTATAAGGGTATTTTAACAATAAACACAAAGAATCCTTTTGATTTTCAAGGCTTCAGTGCTTACGTTACACAAGGGATAACATCACAAGATGTAGCTGGTGATAATCACTACTTCGATTTTGGGATGCGTTTTGCCCATGCTTTTAGTGATAAGTTTGCTGTAAAAGCAACTCTTGGATATGTAAAAGGGAAGGATTGGGTAGCAGCTGATTATTCAGACATTAATAATCCAGTTCCTTTTATTCCTGGAACATTACAAAATGCTGATCCATCATTATTCCCAACCTACGATGGTAGGAATGTTTATGGAGAGCAATCCTTCACTTGGAACATGACAGACATATTTACAGGTCTTGTTTTACCTGGACTTGGTCAGCAATTTGGAATACCTGCAGCTACCACAAGCTATTATGCTTCATTGTTTAATGCATTTGCACCAAACTACTTTGGAACACAAGAGATTATGACTACGGGGTACAACGAAATGGCTATTGATCCGACTGGTGATGCATCCAACTTCAAGTTTAACATTGCTGCTCACTACCGATTTAATGGTAATTCAGAACTTATATATGTCTTTAATAGTGGTCGTGGTAATACTATTTTACAAGGTGCTGCCAGATACAAGATGTTAAATTTTGGTATTCAACAGCATAAACTAGAGTACAAAACGAAAAATTTTACGGCTAGAGCATACAAAACAATTGAAAGCTCAGGTAACACTTTCCAATTTGATGCAATGGGTGGATATTTGTTTGCTGCACAGCCCGGTGGTGGTTTAGGATGGTTTGGAGGATACTTTAACGGCTATTTTCAAACATTAGCTGGTTTAATTAATCCAAATCCACTTGGGGCTATTAATGATATGCTAGTAGGTATTTTGTTTTTTGGAGATAGAAGTATGTATGACTCTTTGGTTACTCCAGGCATGAACTTCCAAGCACATGCTGCCGGAAGAACAGCCGCTAATGCCAACATGCTTGTTCCTGGAAGTCCTGAATTTAATGCTGCTTATGACCGAATTGCCAACACTCCAATCAAGGATGGTGGTGCTGTAGTATTAGATAATACAATTTCTAACAGTTTTGAAGCGAGCTATGACATAAGTGATCTTGTTGAAGGTTTTGACATGGTTGTTGGTGGTTCATTTAGAGAGTATGTTTTAAGATCTAACGGAACACTATTTACTGATTATGACGGACCAATCAAAACAAATGAAACTGGAATTTTTGCCAGTGTACAAAAAGACATATTTGATGGAGCTGTTAGTTTGAATGGTGCTTTGAGATATGACAAAGCTCAAAATTATGATGGTAGTTTCACACCAAGAGTTGGTGCTTTGATTGACATCGCTCCAAATCATAACTTGAGAGTTTCATATCAGACAGCCATGAGAACTCCTACAATGCAGGATATGTACATCGGTTTAGATGGTGGGCCTGCTATCTTGATGGGATCATCCCCTGACAGTGTTGAAAGATTTTACTATGATTTTCCAGATTTAGCCACCGGAAACACCTATACAGTTACTGGTGATATGGTAATGAATAACTCATACAGGGCTGAACAATTTTTAGCTGGAACTATTGAGGTAGCTAACCTTGACAATGTTGAGCCAGAATATGTGCAGTCTAGAGAAGTTGGTTATAGATACAATGGTAAAAGATTATCGGTTGATATCAATGCTTACTGGGCTAAGTATCAAAACTTCATTGCATCTAAAAATGTGGTTGTACCCTTTTATGGAAGTGTTTCTAATGGATCTGCTTTAGCAGCTATGGCAGCAGGTGATTTTGAAGTATTTGCTGTTGATAATAACACGGATGAAGAGGTCAGAACCATGGGACTTGATATAGGTTTAGATGCCAAAGTATTTGGTAAGTTTGATTTCGGTGCTAAGTTTGCTTACAATGATATGGACAGGAGTAATATCGATCCAAATTATGAAACAGCATTCAATACACCTAAAGTAAGAGGAAGATTATCATTAGGTTCGACTGAGATTGGAGACAATATTGGATTTAATGTTTCAGCAAGTTATCACAATTCATTTTTGTATGAGTCAACATTTGCTGATGGTATCATTCCAGCAAACTGGATATTTAATGCATCTATGAGTTTTGATGTTCCAGAATTAGACGGAAGAATTAAAGTTGGAGCAGTGAATTTAACAGGTGATGATTACACGAGTATTCCTTTCGCAGGTATGATTGGTAGTCAATACTATATTAAATTTACCTTAAACCCGTAACATATCAACAAATAATGTTAATAAAGGCGCTTTTCAAGCGCCTTTTTTTATTTTTTTTATTCAGATAAAATACAAGTTTGGATTATATTTGTATATCCTAAAATTCAAAATACATTATGTCACAAAAATTTGGTAAAGTTTCTCAGATCATTGGACCTGTAGTTGATGTTTCTTTTGATACAACATCGACAGTTCTTCCTAATATTTATGATTCACTCGAAGTTAGTAAAGATGATGGGTCTACACTTGTCTTAGAAGTTCAATCCCATGTCGGAGAGGATATGGTAAGAACCATTTCCATGGATTCGACTGATGGACTTCAAAGAGGCCAAGACGTTGTTTCAACTGGAAGTCCTATCCAGATGCCTACAGGAAAAGAAATATACGGAAGACTCTTTAATGTTATGGGTGATTCCATTGATGGAATGAAAAATTTACCCAAAAAAGGTAAATCTGGCTTGCCGATTCACAGAGAAGCTCCTGCTTTTGATCAGTTGTCTACCTCCACTGAGGTTTTATTTACTGGTATAAAAGTTATTGATTTAATAGAACCTTACGCCAAAGGTGGTAAAATTGGACTTTTTGGAGGTGCCGGTGTTGGAAAAACAGTTTTAATTCAAGAACTCATTAACAATATCGCTAAGGGCCACGGTGGTCTTTCTGTTTTTGCGGGTGTTGGTGAAAGAACTCGTGAGGGAAATGATTTACTTAGAGAGATGCTTGAGTCTGGAATTATTAATTATGGAAAAGAATTTATGGAGTCTATGGAAAATGGTGGATGGGATCTGAGTAAAGTTGATGAAAAAGCTTTGGAAAAATCAAAAGCTACCTTTGTTTTTGGTCAAATGAACGAGCCACCAGGTGCAAGAGCAAGAGTCGCACTTTCAGGACTAACAGTAGCAGAATATTTTAGAGATGGTAGTGATGATGGACAAGGAAAAGATGTTCTATTTTTTGTGGATAATATTTTTAGGTTCACTCAAGCTGGTTCTGAGGTTTCTGCTTTACTGGGTCGTATGCCCTCTGCTGTTGGGTATCAACCCACTTTAGCTACTGAGATGGGCGCCATGCAAGAAAGAATTACATCGACAAAAAAAGGTTCAATTACATCGGTTCAAGCTGTTTATGTTCCTGCTGATGATTTAACTGACCCAGCTCCAGCTACAACATTTTCTCACCTTGATGCAACTACCGTTTTATCAAGACAAATTGCTGAATTAGGTATTTATCCAGCTGTTGATCCATTAGATTCGACATCAAGGATTCTAACACCTGAAATTCTTGGTGATGATCATTACAATTGTGCACAACGGGTCAAGGAAATGCTTCAAAAATATAAAG
>ENA-OSEY01002089-OSEY01002089.1-marine-metagenome-genome-assembly--contig:-NODE-2089-length-13179-cov-2.849336_pt1 | contig 13179 bp, 12 predicted proteins | sample MGYA00248465_ERZ534230 | MGnify/ENA primary metagenome ERZ534230 (study PRJEB26409, sample SAMN06344110) | marine metagenome | isolation source: Sea water from surface | place: Atlantic Ocean:Southern... | reverse complement strand
TTAGCTTCTTCAAAACCATTGAGATAGCACAGCATTAAGGTGGGAGAAAGGGTTTCAACTTCTTTTTTTTGGGCACCCGTTAGGGTTTTGTTTGTCAGTAATTTTTGAGCAATCGTTTTTTGGGAATTCATAATGTGGTGAAGGAGCGTTTTCTCAAAAGCAGGTGGTTCAAACAAAAAGACGGAACTCATTTGATAGCTCCCGTTGTTATCAAACTGTAGGTCAATCTGCTCTAGAGGGTAGTACTTGTCGATATTGTTCAGCCCGAGTTTGACATATTCAATTAAGCGAAAGTGATTGGCATCAAATTGTATTTCAACCTCGTCATAGACAGAGTAAAATAATTTCACATGCTCATTGACCAATTCGACATCCACACGAGAATAGTAACATTTTCCCTTTACCTTTTTTTCAATCCCTGCCCAGCACACCACAAAAGATTCTTTAAATACTTTATACTGTGGATTAAGGCCATCTAGGTGTCGCTGGACAAAATCAACCACACCGTCAAGAGTGAGCTCGATATTGTTTTGTGCGTGTTTTTCAATTTCCGTTACGACTCTAGAATTGATGTCCTTAATATCCACATCAAATGCTCTTGGGACAGAGGTACTTCCCTCTCTAAAAAAAACAGATCCCCCATAGTATTTCCAAATGTTTTTTCGCAGCGTTGTCAACGCCTCTGTGGGCTTGATGGTCACTAAACCAACCACTTTTCCCTCAGGCAAATGGGGAAAGTGGATGTTTTCATAAAGTACGAGAGGGGGGTTGTCAAGGTAGGCATTGACAAGGTTTTGTAGCTTGGCATCATCAAAAAAATCGACACCTACGATATCATTGTCATGATCCATAATGCCGACTACGATGTAGGAATTGTTTCTGGGGTTTGAATTTGACAGGGCACAAATGTGCTTGAGGAACTTTGCCTTCCCTTCTTTATTGCCAAGGTTGAGCTGCAGCTTTTTATCATAAAAGCTGTTTTTACACTGGAAATATTTTCATTTGAAGTAAGATTGCTAGTCAAAAAACTATTAAATTCATTCATGTTTTTAGATACACATTTTAATATAAAATCAATTTCTCCATTAAGCATGTAACATTCTCTTACACTCTCCCAGCCCCAAACTAATTTTTCAAAAGAGCTAAGACTTTCCTCATTTTGGTTTTTTAAACTAACAAATATCCATGCAGTAAGATCGTAGCCAAGTTTTTCAGGGTTGAGATTAGCTCTGAAACCATCAATAAAACCTTTATTTTCTAAATCTCTCACACGTCGAAGAGTGGGAGGTGGTGACATGTCAATTTTTTTAGATAAGTCTAAATTTGAGATCCTGCCTTCGTCTTGAAGTATGCGTAAGATCTTTAAGTCAGTCTGATCTAAATTTTTTTTAACCATTAATCCACTGGCCAATCAGTTTCAAAAGTAACATAATTGAGTTGTAAGCAACGCCTTTCATTTATTATTTTCTTTTTTTCTAATCCATGCCATGAGTTATCTTCAGAGGTAAAAATGTAGCCATAATTATTTCTGTAAGGAATTGTTTTAGCAACTTTAAGATCTGGAGTATAAAAATCAGTGCCTAGATTTTCGTTTTCACCATATCGATTTACAAAAATTATCGAAGACATAAGTTTTTCCTTTATGTCGCAATGAGGTTCTAACCAGAATCCATCTTTGTCTGAAATAATTTCAAGCCTTACAAAAGAATTTGTTAGATCTCTATTAATCATTTTTGAGACTGCTTCAGTACATTTTTTCGACTGCATCTCACGAACCAGCTTCGTCATTTCAGGCAATTCCTTACAATTATTTTTTTCAACAAAGATACGAAGTTTACTTAAAAGATTTTTTCCTGTTTTATCACCTGCTCTAGTACCATCAAAAATAACATCACCGCCAGGTAAATTAACTCCATAAACTTCATCGATTGCTAACTCAGATAATGGTTGATCAACTGTCCAGTGATTAAAAGGAAAATCATGATTTTCTATTCTGTTTTGAAGTGCATCAACTAACATGTTGTTTATTATACCTTTCATATATTAAACTGGCTACTTGTTCTGTCTCGTTAACATAGGAATTTTCATGAAGTTCGAGTTTCAGGTCTAATTTTCTTGCTAATTTTTCACTAATGATTGTTTCATTGAACTTCTCTATTCGATTATTTACCTTTAATGAAGGCAAAGAATATAAGTAAACTGATTTTTTTGCACAGATTGCTTCAGAAACCATAGAAACTGAGTCGTTGGTACATATGATAAATGAAGAACGTGACAAAAGTGCTAAGTAAGGATTTTTATTTTTTGTCCAAATTGTATCACTATTGCCAAATTTATTTGAAAATACTTTTTTGATATCGTTATCAGTTCTTCTTGAAAATAATATTATTGGATGAATATTATTTTCTATAAAAACTGTCTCTAAGATATCAGCAAATTGAATTGCATCTTGTTCATTAAATCTAAAATTACGACTCTTTCCACCAACCATCACAGTACAAATAGGTTGATTTATATTATCAAATTCATTCTTAAAATTTTCGTTTTCTTCTTCTAGAATTTCTTTTGAAATATGATTTAATGCTAAACGAGTAGTTAAAATATTTTCACCATTCAAATTATCATGTTTGGGACATACTATTAAATCAAAATAAGAACTTGAAATTTTTGGATTTTGTATATGAATATTATAAGTATCCCCAAAATATTTTTTGTAAAAAAGTGAAGCATAAATACTTCTTTTCCCACAAGAAATTATAAAGTCAGGCTTGTCTTTTATAGATAGATCTACATTTTCAATAAACATATAACTAGAAAGCGGTAATAATCCTGGCTTAAGTACACTCCAGGGAAATTTCAATTTAACTTTTATAAGCTTATAATTTAATTTCAAAGCTTCGGCTAATCCTTTGACTTGACTGATCATTCCTGCTGACCCGTCAGTTAAGCACCAGGCTGATTTGGAGTTATTGAAATTCTTCATTTAATAGTTATTTAAGAGATGATTTAATTAACTTTAATTAAAGCTTGATAATATATAGATTATAAAAAAAACCAAATGCATTCAAAAGTTTTAATAATAGGCTCTGGGCCTGCTGGATACACGGCAGCTATTTATGCTGCTAGAGCTATGTTAAGCCCTACCCTTGTCCAAGGTATTCAGCCGGGTGGTCAACTAACAATAACAACTGATGTTGAAAACTATCCAGGCTACGGAGATGTAATACAAGGCCCGTGGTTGATGGAACAAATGGAAGCTCAAGCAAAAAATGTCGGCACTAATATTATTAATGATATTATCAAGTCAGTTGATTTAAACGTTTATCCATTTACTGCTGAAAGTGAATCTGGTCAAACATTCACTGCAGACTCAATTATTATATCCACAGGAGCGCAAGCCAGGTGGCTAGGGTTAGACTCTGAAAAAAAATTTCAAGGTTATGGTGTATCTGCTTGTGCAACTTGTGATGGCTTCTTTTTTAAAGATAAAGAAGTAGTGGTTGTAGGTGGTGGAAATACTGCTGTTGAGGAGGCTTTGTTTCTGACAAGTTTTGCATCAAAGGTATTTTTAGTTCACCGTAGAGACGAATTGCGAGCTGAAAAGATTCTGCAGGATAGATTATTCAAAAATGAAAAGATCCAATGCATTTGGGACTCTCAAGTAATTGATATAATGGGCGATGATAACCCTCTTAACGTTACAAGCGTAAAGATTCAGAATATTAAGACAGAACAAGTCACTGATCTTAAGGTTGACGGCATATTTGTTGCAATCGGTCATGATCCAGCCACTCAATTATTCAAAGGGCAAATAGATATGGATGACTCTGGCTATATTATAACAAAGCCTGATTCTACTCTTACGAATATAAATGGAGTTTATGCTGCTGGAGATGTAAAAGACAAAACTTATAGACAAGCAGTGACTGCTGCTGGTATGGGCTGTATGGCTGCACTTGAGGCTGAAAAATTTTTAGCTGAAAATAAAATTTAAATTATTTTTTTTGTAAAATCGTCAATCTTTGAGCAAGCTCTGTCGAGAGCTTCGTCAGAAGTTGCATAAGATATCCTGAAATACCCTTCCATGCCAAAAGCTGAGCCCTGAACAACTGCGACTCCAGCGTGTTCCAGTAAAGAAGTTACAAAATCTTGATCATTATTGATGATTTTATTTGAAGGATCTTTCTTTCCAATTAGTTCCTTACACGAAGGAAAAACATAGAAAGCTCCATCAGGACATAAGCATGAAATACCGTTCATATTATTCAAAGCTGAAACAAGATTATCTCGTCTTTTTTTAAACACTGTTGATCGTTCTTTTATAAAGTCGTTATTTCCAGATAATGCTTCTACAGCTGCTGCCTGACTGATGGAAGTTGGATTACTTGTTGACTGCGATTGAAGTTTACTCATCGCTTTAATTAAATCCGCATGACCACCAGCATAACCTATTCTCCAACCAGTCATAGCATATGCTTTACTAACACCGTTAAGAGTCAAAGTTCTATCTTTTAATTCTGGGACGACCTGAGCAATTGTAAAAAATTCTTTGTCATCATAGATAATGTGCTCATATAGATCATCAGATAATATATTTACATGAGAATGTTTTGTTAATACTTTACCAATTCCAATCAATTCATCTTTTGTGTAACATGATCCTGTTGGATTAGATGGAGAATTAAGTATTACCCATTTTGTTGATTGTTTAATTGACCGTTCTAATTGTTCTGGTGTTAGTTTAAAGTTATTTGACTCAGGACATTCAATAAATGTTGGGATTCCATTAAAATAGTTTACTACATCCGGATAAGTCACCCAATAAGGTGCGGGAATAATAACTTCGTCATTTTTATTAATGGTTACAGCAAACGCATTAAAAATAATTTGCTTTCCACCAGTACCAACAGAAATTTCATTAGTGCTATATTCTAAATTATTTTCTCTCTCAAATTTTAACTTAATAGTGTTTTTCAATTCTGGTGTACCATCAACTGCCGTATATTTTGTTTCACCTCTTTTAATGGCGTCAATAGCAGCTGACTTAATATTCTCAGGAGTATCAAAGTCTGGTTCACCTGCTCCTAAGCCTATAATATCTTTACCTTGCTCTTTTAGTTCACGGGCTTTCTGAGTAACTGCCATTGTTGCAGAAGGCTTGATTCTATTTATGCTTTCAGAAAAAAAACTCATACTCAGGTAAATTGCTTATATTTTGCTATTATATTAGATTTTTAGAGATCTCAAGCTATATTCTTATAAACAGTGAGTATAATGTCCAATAAGCAACTTTTGTCAGTCTCAGCAGAATATAAACCAGCTGGCGACCAGCCAGAAGCAATTAAAGAAATAACAGCAAGTATAAAATCCAACGAAATGGAGCAGGTTTTACTTGGTGTCACTGGATCAGGAAAAACCTTCACTATGGCAAAAATCATTGAAGAAACTCAGAGACCTACATTAATTCTTGCCCCAAACAAAACTCTTGCAGCTCAATTATATGGTGAGATGAAGTCATTCTTTCCTAATAATGCAGTTGAATATTTTGTTTCATATTATGACTATTATATTCCTGAAGCATACGTTCCGAGATCAAATACATATATTGAAAAAGAAGCCTCAATTAATGAACAAATTGATAGGATGCGACACTCAGCAACTCAATCCCTTCTTGAAAGAGATGATGTAATTATTGTTGCAAGTGTCTCATGCATTTACGGAATTGGTTCAGTTGAAACCTATAGAGCAATGACAATAAAACTTGAAGAAAATCAAAAGATTGGAAGAAATGAAATAGTACAGAAACTTATAGCGCTTCAATATACAAGAAATGATACCGACTTTCACAGAGGTACTTTTAGAGTTCGTGGCGATCTAATAGAAATATTCCCATCTCATTACGAGGATAGGGCCTGGAAAATATCTTTGTTTGGTAATGAATTGGAAAGCATCAATGAATTTGATCCTTTAACTGGAAAGAAGACTGAAAGTCTTACAAACATAAAAATTTACGCAAATAGTCATTACGTTACGCCAAGACCAACCCTTCAAAATGCTATAAAACAAATACGAAAAGATCTTGAAACAAGAATACCTGAATTTAAAAAAGAAGATAAATTAATTGAAGCTCAAAGAATTGATGAACGAACAAGATTTGATCTTGAAATGATTGAAGCCACGGGGAGTTGTCCAGGAATTGAGAATTATTCAAGATACTTATCTGGAAGAAAACCTGGAGAACCTCCACCCACATTATTTGAGTATCTTCCAGAAAATGCGCTTCTGTTCGTTGATGAAAGCCATGTAACAATTCCTCAATTAGAAGGAATGTACAAAGGAGATAGAACAAGAAAAAAAACATTATCCGAGTATGGTTTCAGACTTCCCTCTTGTATGGATAATAGACCTTTAAAGTTTGAGGAGTGGGAAATGATGAGGCCACAAAGTCTTTTTATCTCTGCAACACCAGGTCCATGGGAACTTAAAAAAACCCAAGGTGTTTTTACTGAACAGATTATTAGACCAACGGGGCTTATAGATCCAGAAGTTGAAATAAGACCTGCAAAAACTCAAGTTGAGGATTTAATAGCAGAATGTAAAAAAATTATTGAAAATAAATACCGCGTATTAGTTACAACGCTTACAAAAAGGATGGCTGAGGACCTTTCTGAATATATGCATGAGAATGGGATCAAAGTAAAGTACATGCACTCAGACATCGATACTCTTGAAAGAATTGAAATTATAAGAGACCTTCGAAGAGGGATGTTTGATGTTTTGGTTGGAATTAATCTTTTAAGAGAAGGCCTAGATATACCTGAGTGTGCACTAGTTGCCATACTTGATGCTGATAAAGAGGGTTTTTTAAGATCGGAGCGTTCATTAGTTCAGACAATAGGTCGTGCTGCAAGAAATGTTGATGGTAGAGTGATTTTATACGCTGACAAAAAAACAGATAGTATGACAAAAGCTATAGACGAAACTAAAAGAAGGAGAAATATTCAGGAAAAATTTAATAAAAAAAATAACATTACACCTACATCAATTAAGAGAGATATAAGTGATATTTTAGAAAGTATTTATGAAAATGACAGAGTTAATGTAGAGCTTCTTGAAAATGAGGAGAAACATCTTGTTGGAAATAATTTAAAAAAACATTTAGAAGAATTGAAGAAAAAAATGCTCAATTTTGCTGAAGATCTTAATTTTGAAGAGGCTGCAAAATTAAGAGATGAAATTAAAAGGCTTGAAAATAATGAATTAGAATTGCCTAGCACGAGAAGCTATAGTTACAAAAAAAAGAAAAGAAAGAAGTATTTCAACTAAATGATAATTTCTTTAACTACAATTATAATAGGCCTTCTCTTATTGCTGTATTCAGCAGATAAGATGATATCGTTTTCTGACACTATTGCCAAAGAATTCAGTCTTTCACCTATTCTCATTGGATTGACCATTGTTGCCTTTGGAACTTCTGCGCCAGAATTAGTAATTACCATTGTGGCATCAATAAAAAGCATTCCTGCAACAGATGCAATTGTTGGTAATGTTATTGGATCAAATATAGCTAATTTAATTTTAATTTTGGGTGTTTCTGCTCTCTTCTTTAAGATTGATTTAGGAAGAATAAAATTAGCTACTAATCTATATCTATTTTTAATAACTGCTTATTTTTCAATAATTTTTTTCATTGATACGAAGTTTAATTTATTTTTTACATTAGGTTTTCTAGTTTTCTTTATTGTTTTCATCTTCTATATAAAAAATTATCAAAGTGAGATATCTGAGGAAAGCGAAGAAAAAAATGATTTTCATAAAAGTATTTATATTAAACTGTTAATTGCTTTCATTGGTATTTTTATTGGAGGAAAATTATTTTTAGATGGTTCTCTTGATCTTTCAAGTTATTTCGGTCTATCCGAAACAATAATTGGAATATCTATTTTAGCAATTGGTACATCTTTGCCCGAATTGGTCACAGTTATAGTGGCCTATATTAAAAAAAGTGGCTCTATAGGAATTGGCAATGTCATAGGAAGTAACATAATGAATATACTTTTTGTTTTCTTCCCAGGATTATTAATCGTCCAGTCAAGGGGAATTGTTTTTAGTATACCTGACAATTCTATTCTTCATATTTGTATGCTTGCTATTTCAACTTTATTAATAATTCTAATGTCACTGTTAAAGGTAAGTATAAGCAAATTTATTGCTTTATTATTTATGGTCTCTTATGTTAGTTATATTTGGTATAGTGTATCATGAATAAAAGAACGGTATTAATTACAGGAGGAGCTAAAAGAGTTGGTAAAGAAATTGCTTTGTCACTTGCAAATAAAAACACAAATTTAATAATTCATTATAATAAATCACTTAATGAAGCTAAGAAATTAAAATTATTAATAGAAGATAAAGGATCTAAATGTGCATTAATTAAAAGTAATCTTAGTAATCAGAAAAACTTAAACAAAATAATTAAAAATTCGAAGAAGTTTTTTGGTACAATAAATTGTTTAATTAACAATGCATCACTTTTTATAAACGATAATATAGAAAATCTGTCCGATAATTTGTGGAATGAGCATTTAAATATAAATTTACTAGCTCCTGTGAAGTTATCACAAGAATTTAATAGGCAACTTCCAAAAAAATCCCCTGGTCATATTATAAATATACTTGATCAGAACATTTTTAATCCAGATACATCTTTTTTTTCTTATAATATTTCTAAATCAGCGCTATACACAGCAACCATTATTCTTGCAAAATCTTTCGCACCAAATATCAGAGTTAATGCTATAGGTCCTGGGCCAACACTAAAAAATATTCATCAGTCAAAAAAACATTTTGAAAAGTCAGTCAAAAGTACACCACTTAAAATTGGATCTCCTCCATCTGAAATTGTAAAATCTGTCATATTTTTACTTGAATCTAAGGCTATTACAGGTCAATTTATAACTGTCGATGGAGGTGAACATTTGAAATGACCAAAAATGTACTAAAATTAAATGATTTAAGATCTGAGACTGATCTGATTGACAAGCATTCAGGTTACGACCTAATTTTTCTAAATGATTTCATGTTAGAGGCGAATATTGGAGTTTATAAACATGAAAAAGAGGGAACCCAACCGCTTAGAATAAATGTTGTGGCAAAAGTTAAGAATCCAAAAAAAATCAATGACAGCAATTTGCAAAGTGTTGTTTGTTATAACCAAATATCGAAGAAGATAAAAAAAATTATTAAATCTGGACATACTATTTTACTTGAAAAACTGGCAGAAAAGATATTTCAAGAATGCTTTAGGAATAAAAGAATCGAGACAATGAAAATAAGACTTGAAAAACTAGATGCAATCCAAGGGGCAGCTAGCGCAGGTATCGAAGTTGAACGCTCTCGTTTATAAGAATGAAAAATATTGAAAATTTAAAAAAAATTGTAAGCCAACAACCGAAATCATCTGGTATTTACCAAATGGTCAATGAAGAGGACAAAATCCTTTATGTTGGCAAAGCTAAGAATATTCAAAATAGACTAAAAAGTTATTTAAACCCTAATAATTTGTCTAATCGTATTCGAAGGCTTATGTCTCAAGTCAAAAAAATTGACGTTATTATTACTGAAACTGAAAAAGAAGCTCTTCTCCTTGAGGCAAATTTAATTAAAAAAATTAAACCTCAATATAATATTCTTCTTAGAGACGATAAATCATTTCCTTACATTTTAATTAATTATGAACATGATTATCCTCAAATAAAGAAACACAGAGGTAAACAAAATATAAAGGGCAAATACTTTGGTCCTTTTGCAACTATTTCATCACTAGACTATACACTGAAGATACTTCAAAAAGTCTTTTTGCTAAGATCTTGTGAAGATACTATTTTTGAAAATAGATCAAAACCATGTTTGTTGTATCAATTAGAGAGATGCAGTGGACCATGTGTTGATTACACAATCAATCAAGAAGATTATTTAGACTCTGTTAAAAGTGCAGAAGATTTTCTCTCAGGCAAACACAGTAACTTGCAAGAAGAGCTTTCAAAAAAAATGGAAGCAGAAAGTAATAAACTTAACTTTGAAAAGGCTGCAGGTTATAGAGATAAAATTGTAGCCTTAACACAAATTCAAAGCCAGCAGAATATCAATTTAACTGACATAAAAAATACTGATGTTATTTCTATTAGTCGACAAGGAAGTAAATCTTGCATACAAGTTTTCATTTATAGATCAGGACAAAATTGGGGAAACAGATCATATTTTCCAAAACATAGTAGTGAGGTAGAAACAGGAGAAATACTAGAGAGATTTATTGTTGATTTTTATACAAAATATAGCCCTCCAAGAGAAGTGCTATTAAATCATAATCTCATAGACGAGAATCTAATCATTTCGTCACTTCAGTCTATTTATAATTATAAGACAAAGTTTACAGTTCCTATTAAAGGCAAAAAACAAGATATAATAAATTATGCAAACAGAAATTCTGAAATATCGCTTAAAAATCATATAGCACAAAAACTAAGCGATACTAAAAATCTTGAGTCCCTTAAGGATAACTTGGGAATTTCAAAAAATATTGAACGTATCGAGGCTTACGATAATAGTCACTTATTTGGTAAGAATGCAGTTGGTGCTATGATTGTATATACGAAAGATGGATTTGACAAAAAAAGTTATCGTAAATTCAATATTGACTCAAAAACTGTCAAATTAAGTGATGACTATGGAATGATGAAACATGTCCTTAATCGACGTTTTAGTGATGAGGCATTAAAAAATAATAAAAAATATAGCAAGCTTCCAGATTTGATTATTATTGATGGTGGCAAAGGTCATTATGATTTAGCCAGGAATGTTTTAGACGAGAAAGGTCTCGGTGAAATAAGTATATTATCAATTTATAAAGGTGAAGGCAGGAGAGAATCCCTTGATCAGATAATCTACAATAATAAAAAAGGATATATCGATAAAGATACCTCGTCTTTCTTCTTTATTCAGAGGCTGAGGGATGAGTCTCACAGGTTTGCATTGGGTGCACACAAAGCAAAACGTAAGAGAGATATGAAATCATCAGAATTAGAAGCTATCGGTGGCTTAGGAAGAATTAAAAGAAAGCTTTTACTAAATCACTTTGGGTCTGTTCAACATATAAAAAGTGCGTCTGTTCAAGATTTAATGAAGGTAAAGGGCATTCACAGGGCTCTTGCACAAAAAATATATGATTTTTTCAGTAGCTAATGAAAAATCTCCCTAATGTATTAACCATTTCACGAATAGTTCTATTAGCTCCTCTTCTAATAATGATCTATTTACCAAATGATCAATTAAATTTAATTTCAGTAATTTTGTTTATATTGATCGCACTAACTGATTTTTTTGATGGTTTTTTTGCTAGAAGGCAAAATATTACTTCTGAATTTGGTAAAATGCTAGATCCGATAGCTGATAAATTATTGGTTGTTGGTGTGTTGATTGTTTTAATGATAAAAGGAACTATCGAAGATTTATCAATTCTACCGGCATTATTAATTATTTTTAGAGAAATTTTTATCTCAGGACTTAGAGAGTTTGCGGCAAATAGGAATACTCAAGCATCAATTGATGTTTCACAAGTTGGAAAATTAAAAACTGCTATTCAAATGTTAAGTTTACTTCTGATACTATTAAGTCTTGTATTAAAAAATTTAACAATTTTATTGAACATTGGAATTATTCTTTTGTGGATATCAATGGTACTAGCACTTATAAGTGGGTACAAATACTACAAATCAGTTTTTAATTAAGATCTAACAAGATTATGATAATCTTGCATAAATTCAAAATTTCTAGTGTCATCACCTGTATTAAAAGTAATATCGTCGATTGACTGTATTGGAGTTATTTCAGCTGCTGTACCAGTTAAAAAAGCCTCATCATACTGATTTATTTCCTCAGGCTTTATATGCCTTTCAATAACATTAAAGCCTTTCTGAGTTACCATTTCAATAACGGTCTGTCTTGTTATACCATTTAAAAAACAATCAGGAATAGGTGTATGAATTTCCATGTCTTTAATAAAAAATATATTGGCTCCAGTTCCTTCTGCAACAAAACCACGATAGTCTAACATTAACGCATCATGATAACCCTTTGTCTCAGCAAATTCCTTAGACATTGTACATATTACATATGGACCAGATGCTTTAGCTTCTGATGGTGCAGTATCGGGAGAAGGCCTTTTCCAAGGTGAGGTAATTAATTTTAGACCCGCTTTTCGATCTTCAATTTTAAAATATGATGCCCAATCGTTCCAAACTGCGATAGCAACATTGATATCAGCTTTAGATGTCGACAGCCCCATTTGTTGGCTTCCTCTCCATGCAATTGGTCTTACATAGCAATCAGTAAAATTCATTTTTTTAATAAGTTCGTCTTTTGCTAAATTAATTTCTGTTTCAGTATATGGTATTTTGATGCCAACAATTTCTGCTGATTTAAAAAGTCTTTTTGTATGTTCTTCTGATTTAAAAATTTTACCGTTATAGGCTCTTTCACCTTCAAATACAGAGCTTGCATAGTGGAGACCTTGGGTTATCACGTGACATTGAGCATCGTTCCAATTAATGAACTTGCCGTTCATCCATATGTATCCATCTCTATTATCGAAAGGTGCTATTTCCATAAAATTAGTCTTTGGTTAAGATATTGAGTTTCTTAACAGAAAAATGCCTTGATTAATAGTCATTTTTGTCATTATTATGTCAGAATGACTGACTTAAGTACAGTTCAAAATAAATCTTCATCCTTATTGTATCTCAGAGATGATAAAATTAAATCATCATTAAATAACTTTTTTGAAGTTCATAAAATACTTGAAAAAGAAATTATTTCACAAATAGAAAACCTGAACCTTGGTATTGCTGATATTCGATGCCTTTTGATAATTAGCTTGAACCCAGGAATAACATTTAATGAACTTTTAAAAAGTTTAGATATAAGAAAACAAAGTCTGAACCGTGTTCTAAGAGTTTTGATTAAAGATGGATTTATTATTCAGAAAATTAATGAAAATGATGCGAGGAAAAAAAATCTTATAATAACCAGTAAAGCACAATCTATATTAGAAAAGACCTTAAAACCCCTCATCGAAAAATTGTCAAAATCTTACATGAAATCTGGATCAAATGCTGTGCAAGG
>ENA-OSEY01002087-OSEY01002087.1-marine-metagenome-genome-assembly--contig:-NODE-2087-length-13182-cov-2.139412_pt1 | contig 13182 bp, 11 predicted proteins | sample MGYA00248465_ERZ534230 | MGnify/ENA primary metagenome ERZ534230 (study PRJEB26409, sample SAMN06344110) | marine metagenome | isolation source: Sea water from surface | place: Atlantic Ocean:Southern... | reverse complement strand
CCACCATTAATTAAAAGGTTTAAGTTATTATACAAAATATCGCCTAAAATTAAATCTTTATCATTGTCATTATCAATATCGATAGCAAGTATTGTAGAACCGGCGTGCGGTTGTTTAAAGTTTTGGTTTGTTAGTGGAGCACATTGACAATTAGTACAATTAAGAACATATGAGTTAAGCCCCTCATAACAATCGCCCCAGCATGCATCTTCAAAATTGAAAATTAGGCTGTCACAATTTCCGTTTTGTTCGATTGATAAATTTCTGTGATATTCAATGAAACCACCAAGTATTGAAAAAGTCAAAATATCTAAATCACCGTCGTAATCTACATCAGTAATTGCTGGAATATCAACAGGACTAACAAAAATATTTAGATTACTCGAACCATAGTTGGAGAGTAAAAGACTAGTCTCTAGAGAAAACTCTAAATCAGTTGAAGATACATTTAGATAAACTGCAATACCTCCAGTTGAATAGGTAAAAAGATCTAACTTACCATCACAGTTGTAGTCGGCAGTCAAACACCAATCTTTGATTTTTGGAAAGTTTTTTCTGAACTTAGGAGCAAAAATATATTCGTTATTTTTCTTTATGAATGTATTTAGTTTATTACCAGATCTATCAAATGTTATAAGATCATTGACTCCATCTAAATTCAAATCTATTTCATTAAATTGTACTGAGTTCATTCCGCCAACCCATGGAGATTTGTATTTGGTATTGCTTTCATAAACATCTACACTAGTATCCCTGTTGACTGATATTTGTGCAAATGAATAAGTAGTAAAAATTGAAAAAAAAGTCAGGGTTAATAAGCGGTTCATATTAATAACAAATTTAGTTAATAGTATTTAATTGAATAGAAAAGAAATATAATTGCTTAAAGTATATTAGTCTATGGCATATTTAAATCATAATTATCTTCATAAAAAAGACTATATTTGCCCTCCAAATTAAGTACAATGCAAAACAGAAATTTTTTTAAAGTATTCGCAATTGTTTTTTCAATCGTATGTTTATACCAGCTCTCATTCACTTGGGTTGCTGATTCTATTGAAAGTGATGCTGATGACTATGCAACAAGTTTTTCACCTGAGGAGTACGCAGATAAATATAGGTTTTATCTTGACTCAATAAGTGGTGAAAAAGTTTATGACATTTTGATTGCTGAGTATACTTATTCAGAGTGCAAGCAAAGAGAAATCAATCTCGGATTGGACTTGAAAGGTGGTATGAATGTTACTTTAGAAGTCATGGTCGTTGATGTAATCAAAGCACTTTCAAATAACAGTAAAGATGAAAAATTCAACCTAGCAATTTCTAATGCGCTGAAACTTCAATCAAATAGTCAAGAGGATTTTGTTACTTTATTTGGGAATGAATATGAAAAAATTGCTCCCGCACCAAATTCGGGACTTGCAGGTGTATTTAGTACTCCAGATTTGAGAGAAAAAATAAATTTTTCTTCAACAAACCAACAAGTTTTGGATTTAATTAGAGTTGAAGTTGAAGATGCAATAAATCGTTCATTTAATATTTTGAGAAGTAGAATCGATAGATTTGGTGTAACTCAACCAAATATTCAAAGATTAGAAACTGCTGGAAGAATTTTGGTTGAGCTACCAGGTATTAAAGATACAGAGAGAGCAAGAAAACTATTGCAATCCACGGCCCAATTAGAGTTTTGGGAGACATATGAATATCAAGAGTTATTTCCCCAACTAGAAGAAATTAATCAGTACTTACGTGAAATAGAATCTGAAGACAATAAACTAGATTCTGAGAAAGTATCTAGTGAAATCTCTGAGGAACCCTCTAATCAGTTAGCAGATGTTGTCGAAGAAATTTCAGATACACTATCAACAAGTCTTCTTGATCAAATTGACGATTCACTTTCAAGTGATACTGCTAACTCTTTAACATTTGAAGAATTTGCAGCTGAAAACCCATTATATGCTGTGTTGTACCCAAATGTAGATCAACAAAATAGATTACAAGAGGGGCCTGTAGTAGGTTTTTCTGCAACTAAAGATACATCTAAGCTAAATTCCTATCTTAATGACCCCGCTGTCCTCAAAAAATTTCCTGTCGATGTTAAGTTTGCTTATACTGCGATTCCCTATGATCCAGAAGGAAAGTTTGTGCAGTTAGTAGCTTTAAAAGTTACAAACAGAGATGGAAAAGCAGCAATGGAAGGAGATGTTGTGACTGATGCTGATCAAGGATATGGTCAGTTTAGCTCAACCCCTGAAGTTTCAATGAGCATGAATCAAGAGGGTGCTAAATTGTGGAAAAGATTAACCGCTGAGAATATAGGACGTTCAGTTGCTATTGTACTTGATGGATATGTATACTCATTTCCAACTGTCCAGTCAGAAATTAGTGGTGGAAGATCCTCAATAACTGGAAACTTTACCGTTAACGAAGCAAAGGATCTTGCGAATATTTTAAAGTCAGGAAAGTTACCAGCCCCTGCTAGAATAATTGAGGAAGCGATTGTTGGTCCCTCACTAGGTGAAGAGGCTATTGATGCTGGTTTAAAATCATTCATATTTGCTTTAATCATGGTTCTCATTTATATGATATTTTATTACAATAGAGCTGGTTTGGTTTCCAATGTAGCTTTACTTGCAAATATTTTCTTCATCTTTGGTGTTTTGTCTTCTCTAGGAGCTGTTTTAACACTTCCTGGAATTGCTGGTATCGTGTTAACTATAGGAATGTCTGTTGACGCTAACGTTCTGATATATGAGAGGATTCGTGAAGAGTTAAAAAATAACAAAGGAATCAAATTAGCAATCTCAGATGGATATAAAAATGCTTACAGCTCAATAATTGATGCAAATGTGACAACACTATTAACTGGAATTGTATTATATACTTTTGGGTCAGGGCCGATCAAAGGATTTGCTACCACGCTTATAATAGGTATCTTAACTTCATTGTTTGCCGCAATTTTTATCACTAGACTGGTAATTAGTGCAAGACTTAACAAGGGAAAGGATGTTAGTTTTTCAAACAAAATAACTCATGGAGCCTTCAAAAACACAAAAATTGATTTTATTGGAAACAGAAAAAGATTTTACATAGTTTCATCAATTCTTATTATTGCTGGAACTTTCTCTTTATTTACTAAGGGACTGAACTATGGTGTTGATTTTGTTGGGGGTAGAACATATGTTGTGAGATTTGACAATACTGTTGACAATGAAAAGGTTAGAGAAAAACTTAATGCAACGTTTGTAGATGAAACAGGATTATCTTATTCTCCTCAAGTAAAGACATTTGGAAGTGACAACCAGGTAAAAATTACAACTTCGTTCATGATTAACAACAATAATTTAGAAACTGATGAAATTGTTGAAACAAAATTAAACGAAGGGCTGTCTCAGATGGAACAAGATTATGAAATTATGAGCTCACAAAAAGTTGGCCCAACTATTGCTGATGATATAAAGAATGCTGCAATGGGCTCAATAGTGTTTTCACTGTTAATCATATTCTTATACATCCTTTTGAGATTCAGAAAGTGGCAATTCAGTTTAGGTGCCGTCGTAGCAGTCTTTCATGATGTGTTAATAGTACTTTCAATCTTTTCTTTTTTCTATGGCATTTTACCGTTTTCTCTCGAGATTGATCAAGCGTTTATAGCAGCCTTACTTACAATAATTGGTTATTCATTAAATGATACTGTTGTTGTATTTGACAGAGTCAGAGAATACATGAATATTAATAAAAGAAAAGAAATAAAGGAGTTCATGAATACTTCTTTAAATAGCACCTTATCAAGAACAATTAATACTTCATTAACAACTTTCTTTGTTCTTCTAATCATATTTATTTTTGGTGGGGAAGTGATTAGAGGATTTATGTTTGCATTGATGGTTGGTGTTATTGTAGGTACTTACTCTTCGCTTTTTGTTGCATCACCAATCATGTTGGATACAATAAGCAAGACAAAAAATAAGTAATGTTAGTTTTTATTGGAGGTCCTGAGATAATATTAATAGTTTTAGTTATCGTATTATTTTTTGGCTCAAAAAAGATTCCTGAGTTTGCCAAGGCTTTTGCCAAGGCGATGAATGAAATAAAAGATGCATCTAACGAGATAAGAAAAGAAATAAAAAAAAGCTCTGAAGACATAAACGATACACTCAAAAAATGAGTTCTTATTTTTTGTTTTTTATTGGTCTATCTTTGCTCTTAACTGGAGGGGATTTTCTTGTGAAAAGCTCAACTAAAATTTCAAAAAAGTTTAATGTTCCTTCATTTATAATTGGTTTAACTGTTGTGTCTTTCGCTACTTCTGCACCAGAGCTTTTTATTAGCCTTGAAGCAATTAATAATCAAAAGTATGATATAATTTTTGGAAATGTTATAGGCTCAAATATTGCCAATATTTGTCTTGTTTTGGCAATTACATTGATTTTTGTAAATGTCAGATTTAGTGATTTGACAAAAAAAATTGATATACCATTTCTTCTTTTTTCAACACTTTTGTTCTCTGCTTTTTTGTTTATTTTCAAAGGCATTAGTCTTTGGATGGGAATTGTTTTTTTCTTTTTCATTTCACTTTATTTATTCACTATAATTAGAAAATCGAATGTGGGAAAAGATGATGAAAAGCATAGTAATTTTAAATCTAACATTTTACTACAGTTCTTAATTTTATTGATATCAGCTCTTATGTTAAAGTTTGGAGCTGATTGGCTCATTTCTGGAGTCACTACAATTGCAGTTGATTTTGGTGTAAGTGACAGAGTTATTGCATTTACATTAGTAGCTGTTGGAACCAGTCTACCTGAACTATCTACTTCATTTGTTGCAATCTACAAAAAAGAAAAAAATCTAGCTGTTGGGAACTTGATCGGTTCAAATATCTTCAACATACTTATTGTTTTGGGTATTACTTCGATGTTTGGCAATATAAAAATTGTCGACACAAGAGTGTTGACTAATGATGTTTTATTTTTAATTACAAGCACATTTTTACTTTGTGTAATAGTATACAGCACTTATCTAAACAAAAATAATAAGCTCTCTGGAATTATGTTGCTATGCTTCTATCTTCTTTTTCTAATTACTGCAACAGCCTAACTTACATTAGCTGACTTAACTGTTTTTATAATTCTTCCAGCAATCTTATATGGATCTCCATTTGATGCAGGTCTTCTATCTTCAAGCCATCCTTTCCATCCTTTTTCAACAGTGATAATTGGTATTCTAATAGAGGCTCCTCTGTCTGAAATACCATAGCTGAAGTCATGTATTGATGCTGTTTCGTGTAGTCCTGTTAACCTTTGGTCGTTAAATTCACCATAAACAGATATATGTTCGCTTGCTACAGGCCTAAATGCTTCACATACTTTTTCATATGTCTCTTGTGAGCCACACTCTCTGAGCAAAGAGTTTGAAAAATTAGCATGCATACCTGAACCGTTCCAGTCTCCTTTAATTGGTTTAGGATGGTATTCAATGTAATATCCATAGGATTCAGTTAATCGATCAAGAAGGTACCTCGCAACCCACATTTCATCACCAGCTTTTTTTGCACCCTTAGCAAATAATTGAAACTCCCACTGTCCACAAGCGACCTCTTGATTAATACCCTCAAAATTTATTCCAGCATCTAGACACAAATCAGCGTGTTCTTCTACTATGTGTCTCCCATGAGTATTTTTACCACCAACAGAACAATAATAAAGACCTTGTGGGCCTGGATAGCCTCCTAAAGGAAATCCAAGAGGTAGCTGAGTTTCAACATCCATAATAAAATATTCTTGCTCAAATCCAAACCAAAAATCGTTATCATCGTCATCTACCAAAGCTCTTGCATTAGATTCATGAGGCGTCCCATCAGCATTCATTACTTCTGTCATAACAAGAAATCCATTATTTCTTGCTGGATCTGGAAAAATTGCTACGGGTTTGAGAAGACAATCTGAGGATTTACCTTCTGCTTGTTTTGTTGAACTTCCGTCGAAAGACCATGTTGGACAATCTTCCAATTTACCTGAGAAGTTATCTAATAATTTTGTTTTGCTTCTCATATTTTGTGTTGGCTTGTATCCATCAAGCCATATGTATTCAAGTTTAGATTTGCTCATTTTTTTAAATTTTAAAGTGTATATATTACACTATGTTGTAGGTTTGTTATGATTTTTAATTATGGATTTCAATTAAAAAAAATATGAACGATTAAACAAAATCAAAAATGTGATTGTTATGAAACTTTTCAATACTTTATTAACATTTACTTGTTTTTATTGAATTTGTATTCTTAGACTGTATTTAAATTTATTGTTTATTTTAGCGAAAATATATTCATCAATGATATCTAATACAAAGTTTTATTTAATATTATGTTTTTTAATTACTCTAGGGCATAATTCCTTTTCTCAAAAAACTAACAAAAGAGTTGCTAAGGCTGATCAAGCTTTTGCGCTTGAAGAATATTACAAAGCTGCTGAACTCTACAAAAAAGCTTATGAAAAAACAAAAAGTAGAAGTTTAAAATCAGAAATTATTTTCAAACAAGCTGAATGTTACAGATTATCAGGTAACATAAAAAGAGCTGAAAATTATTACAAAAGAGCAATAAAGGCTAAGTACCCTGATGTAATAGCAATTCTTAGATATGGTGACGTTTTAAGAATGAATCAAAAATACGATGAAGCATTGGAACAATATAAAAAGTATGTTCAGCTGAATCCCACAGACATAAGAGGAGAGATAGGAGTAAAATCTTGTAATTATTCAATTGAATGGCTTTCAAACCCTACGAGGTACAAAGTTGAATTGATGCCTATAATAAATTCAAGATATAGTGATTTCTCACCTTCATTTGGAAATGGAGATTATTCTGAGATATATTTTACATCATCAAGAAAAGGAGGTTTTTCTGATAAAATTGATGACAGAACTGGAGAATCATTTACTGACATATATTTAACCAAATTAGACAAAAAAAATAAGTGGAGTGCGCCTCAAATAGTAGGTGAACCCATTAGTGGAGATGGGAATGAGGGATCAGTTGCATTAAATAAAAGAGGAACAACGATGTATTTAACCAAGTGCAAAGTTGAAAAGAAAAAGTCTCTTGGATGTAGAATTTATATTAGTAAAAGAAATGGCCAACTCTGGAGTGATCCACAACCTCTACAAATTAAGCTTGATAGTAATACTTCAATCGGACACCCATCAGTAAGCAATGATGAAAAAACCTTAATATTTTCTTCTGATATGAAAGGAGGTTATGGAGGCAAAGACTTGTGGATTGTAAAAAAAGAAAAGAGAAATAAATGGAGTAAGCCAATTAATTTAGGCCCAGCAATAAATACATCTGCTGATGAAATGTTTCCATTTCTTCATTTTGATGGCTCACTTTACTTTAGCTCTAATGGTCATATTGGTATGGGAGGACATGACATTTTTAAAACAACTCCTGACGAAAATGAAGCATATTCCTCAGTTATTAACTTAAAGTTTCCAGTCAACTCATCATCCGACGATTTTGGAATGATTATCGAATCTGACGGAGAAAGAGGTTATTTTACATCAAACAGAAAAGGTGGCAAAGGAAGTGATGACGTTTACGCCTTTGAGTTGCCGCCACTTGTTATTTTTGCTCAAGGAGTTGTTACTGATTCAAAAACTGGAGCAATTTTGACAGACGCAAACATTAAGTTTTTAGGTAGTGATGGTAGTGAAAAAGATATTAAAACGGATAACTCTGGAGCTTATAAAGTTAGGCTAAAACCATTAACTTCCTATGAAATAATTGCTTTCAAAAATGAGTTTTTAAAAAATATCAAAACTGAAACCACACATGGTATTGAAAATGATAAGACTATACTTGTAGATTTTGATCTAGATCCTGTGAAAAAGGAAATTATTTTACCTAGAATTGAATATGACTTTGCCAAGTTTGATTTAAGAGAAAAATCCAAACAAGATTTAGATATGCTTGTTACAACACTTAACGATAATCCAGATGTTAAAATTGAATTAAAATCACACACAGATTTTATTGGAAGTAACATACAAAACAAAAGATTATCTCAGAAAAGAGCTGATGAGTGTGTTAGATATTTGACAGAAAAGGGCATTAGTAAAAATAGAATTACTGCTCTTGGAATGGGTGAAAGCGAGCCATATGTTATGGAGCAAAAAGATGGTAATTTGAAGATAGGTGATGTTCTAACAGAGTCATACATAAAGAAAATGAGATTTAGAAAAAATAGAGATAAAGCCAATCAATACAATAGAAGAACAACATTCAAAGTTTTGATTGAAGATACCTCTAATTAATTATTTTCAAATATCTTTAAAATCTCATCATAAACTATGGACAAATATGAACAAAGAGGAGTGTCATCACAAAAAGAGGATGTTCATAAAGCCATAAAAAATAGTGACAAAGGACTTTTTCCTAAAGCCTTTTGTAAGATAGTTCCAGACTTATTAAGTAAAAGCAAAGACCATTGTACAGTGATGCATGCAGATGGTGCTGGCACTAAGTCTTCTCTAGCCTATGCATATTGGAAAGAAACGGGTGATTTAAATGTATGGAAAGGAATTGCTCAAGATAGCCTTGTAATGAATATTGATGACATAATGTGTGTAGGCGTACATGACAATATTTTACTCTCTTCAACTATTGGAAGAAATAAATTAAAAATAAGTGGGGATGTTATCAAAGCTTTAATTGATGGTACTAATAATTTAATCGATGAGTATAAAAATTTCGGTATAAATATCTTGCACACAGGTGGAGAGACAGCTGATGTTGGAGACCTTGTCAGAACAATAATTGTCGATACGACTGTTGTTGCAAGAATGAAAAGAAATCAAGTCATTAACAATGGGAACATAAAACATGGTAATGTAATAATTGGTTTGTCTTCATTTGGAAAATGCAGCTATGAAAAAGAATATAACTCTGGAATTGGAAGTAACGGGTTAACATCTGCAAGGCATGATGTTTTTGATAAATCAATTGGAGAAAAGTACCCAGAAACATATGATAATTTAGTTAATAGTGATTTTACGTATTCAGGTTCCAAAAAATTAACTGAAAAATTTCAAGATTATGATTTTGGAAAGCTAATTTTATCTCCAACTAGAACCTATGCACCGATCTTAAAAGAAATTTTTAAAAATCATTTAGATAAAATTGATGGAATTGTTCATTGTACTGGCGGTGGACAAACAAAAGTTTTACATTTTGTAGAAAATCTTCACGTAATCAAAGATAAAATGTTTGAAATCCCACCTGTTTTTAAGCTAATAAAAGAGGAATCAGTAACTGAATGGAGAGAGATGTTTAAAGTATTCAACATGGGACATCGAATGGAAATTTATATTGATGAAAAATATGCAGATTCAATAATTAAAATTTCTAAATCTTTTGATGTTGAAGCCAAAGTTATTGGAAGAGTAGAAAAAGCGAAATCAAAAAAACTTACTATTTCTACAAAATTTGGTAGTTATATTTATTAATGTTAGAAAAGCTAAAACAAATACAAAGTAGATTTTTAGAAGTAGAAAAAAAACTATCTTCTGCTGATGCCATGTCTGACATGAAGCTTTTTGTTAGAAATAATAAAGAATACAAAGATTTAAAGCCTATCTCAGACGCTTATCATAGCTATAAAAATCTTTTGAGTAATATAAGCGATGCAAAGAAAATAATTTCTAGCTCAGATGATAGTGACCTAATAGATCTAGCTAAAACGGAACTTAGCGAGTGGAACATCGAAAAAGATCTGCAGGAAGAAAAGATAAAAATTTTATTAATCCCAAAAGACCCTGAGGATTCAAAAAATGCTGTCGTTGAAATTCGAGCAGGTACAGGAGGGGATGAGGCTAGTATTTTTGCTGGTGATTTATACAAAATGTATACATCATATAGTACAATGAAAAAGTGGAAAATTGAGCTTGTTGATGTTGCTGAGGGAACATCGGGTGGTTTTAAAGAAGTAATTTTTAATGTACAGGGAAATGACGTATATGGGCAACTAAAATTTGAGTCTGGAGTTCATCGAGTTCAAAGAGTTCCTGAAACTGAAACACAAGGCAGAGTTCATACATCAGCAGCATCTGTAATAGTTTTACCTGAGGCTGAGGAGTTTGACATTGAACTAAAAAACTCTGACATCAGAAAAGATACATATTGTTCATCTGGACCGGGTGGTCAATCAGTAAATACAACATATTCAGCTGTCAGGTTAACACATATACCCACTGGCGTTGTTGCTCAATGTCAAGATCAAAAATCTCAAATAAAAAATTATGAAAAGGCCCTAAAGGTTTTGAGATCTCGTATATACGAGATGGAATTGCAAAAAAAAATGGAGGAAGAATCATCCCAAAGAAAGACAATGGTTTCCTCAGGCGACAGATCGGAGAAAATTAGAACATATAATTACCCGCAAGGACGAGTAACAGATCACAGAATTGGACTTACAAAATACAACCTTCAATCTGTGGTTTCAGGAGATCTACAAGAATTTGTTGATGAGTTAATTATTGCCGAGAATACTCAAAAGTTAAAAATTGGAAAATTAACGGATGAATAAAAAAGATATTATAAACCAAATAAAAATTAGAAAATCCTTTTTATGCATCGGATTAGACACTGATCTTGAAAGAATCCCTAAGCATCTACTGCAATATGAAGATCCCATATTTGAATTCAATAAGCAAATTATTGATTCAACAAAAGATTTTTGTGTTGCGTTCAAAATTAACACTGCATTTTATGAATCTTATGGATCCAGTGGATGGAATTCAATGGAAAAAACTTTAGATTATATTCCAGAAAATATTTTAAGTATTGCTGATGCAAAAAGAGGCGACATTGGTAATACGTCTAAAAAATATGCTGAAGCATTTTTTAAAAATTTAAATTTTGATGCTATAACATTGTCTGCCTACATGGGCATAGAAACTTTAACTCATTATAATAGTTATGAAAATAAGTGGTGTATAATTTTAGCTCTCACATCAAATGTTGGATCATCTGATTTTCAAACTGTAGTTGACCACGAAGGTGTCCCTTTATATGAGAGGGTAATAAAGTCCTCGTTAAAATTAAAAAGAAATGATAATATAATGTTTGTTGTTGGAGCTACTAATGAAGAGAATTATGATAATATTAGAAAAATAGCTCCCGATAATTTTTTACTTGTTCCCGGCGTTGGAGCACAAGGCGGGAATTTAGAAACTGTCTCAAATAAACTCATAAATAAAGATTGTGGAATTTTAATTAACTCATCAAGATCAATAATTTACTCAGGAACTGATGAGCATTTTGCTAAATGTGCTAGAGAGAGTGCGAAAGCGCTTCAAAATGATATGCAAAGAATCTTAAAAAACAATAGCATAATTTAAAGCAAAATCTTATAGGCAATGAAGCCTACCATTTCATGAATTAGCTCTTCCCATTTTTTTATAAATTGGTTTTGAGGAACCAAAATGTGCTTTAGCTTCCAAACTCGATAAGATTTGGTTCTGTCAGTACAAAAATAGTCAACATTAAAATTGTTCTTTTCACAACATAACAAAGCTCTTCTCATATGAGTTGATGATGTTATTAATAAAATTCTTTCAAATTTCTTTTCTTCACATATTTTTATTGAGTTTTTGATATTTTCATGAGTGTTTCTACTACTAGTTTCTATCAAAATATCATTCTCATTAATTCCATTTTTTATTAAAAATTTTTTCATTTCAACAGCCTCAATGTAATCATTTGAAAATAACTCTCCATTACCTCCTGAAAAAAGTATTTTATTTATTTTTTCGTTTAAAAATAATTTTTTTGCAAAAAAAAGCCTATCTGAATAATTGTTAAAATTTAATAAGTTACTTTTTTTATCAAAATCAGCCACTCCTCCTAAAACTATTCCAACATCATATTGGATATCTGTATTCATTGATTTTTTTAATCCCCAGAGTCTTGAAAACTCATTAAATATAAATGCGTTAGAAAAGAAGAACAGCATTGATAATGAAACAAAAACTAATTTTTTTTGATGTTTAGAACTAACTAGAGCCATCAACAGTATAAAAAAAATCCATGTCATGGGATTTATTATAAAGTTCATTAATTTTGAAACAACAAAAAACATACGTCAAAAATAAATTAAATATCCTTATTTTAGTATTCTGTGTTTGATTTGCAAATTTTTTTAACTGTACTATTAATTGTAATTGAGCTAATTGCATTTGCTTGGCTTATAATTGATATTAGAAAATCTAAAAAAAAGCAAGATCAAATTATTGCATTAGAAAATCAAATTTTAGATGTTGAAAAAAAAATAATGGGTTTGGAAGAAAAAATAATTGAGAAAATCGACGTTTTAATAAAACAAAAAAATAGTGGATGATTTTAGGCGTATGTAATTGGCTTTCATATGAATCAAAAATTAATGTTGTAATTATCAGACTCACATTTGTATTATCACTTATTTTTGGAAATGCACCAGTTTTTCTTATATATCTTTCAATCTATTTGGTAATGAAATATTTATTATGAAAATAATGTTAACTGGCTCAAATGGATTGCTTGGTCAAAAGTTAATTGAAAAAATCAGCAATGATGATAGATTTGAACTAATTGCAACTTCTCTCGGTAATTGTGTTGTAAATAGTGATTATTTTAAGTATTTCTCTTTAGATGTCACAAATCAAGAAAAAATTAATCACTTTGTTTCCAAGCACCTTCCTGATGCTATTATCAATACGGCAGCGGTAACTAATGTTGATTATTGTGAACAAAACAAAGTTCAATGTGATAATGTTAATGTCAAAGCTGTTGATTATCTTTCTGAAATCTGCTTGAAAAAAAATATTCATTTAGTTCATATTTCGAGTGATTTTATTTTTGATGGAAACAAAAATAATTTATATAATGAAAGTGATTTACCAAATCCTCTTTCCTATTATGGTTTGTCAAAGTTAAAATCAGAGAAGATATTTTATGACAAAAAGTTTAATTGGACCATATTGAGAACAAGTGTTGTTTTTGGAGTTGCAAAAAATTTACAGAAAACAAATATTGTACTTTGGGCAATTGAGCAACTCAAAAATGAAAAAAAGATCAAAATAATAGATGATGAGTTTAGAGCTCCAACTTTGGCTGAGGATTTGTCTGAAGCATGCATAAACGTGATA
>ENA-OSEY01002086-OSEY01002086.1-marine-metagenome-genome-assembly--contig:-NODE-2086-length-13188-cov-18.163451_pt1 | contig 13188 bp, 12 predicted proteins | sample MGYA00248465_ERZ534230 | MGnify/ENA primary metagenome ERZ534230 (study PRJEB26409, sample SAMN06344110) | marine metagenome | isolation source: Sea water from surface | place: Atlantic Ocean:Southern... | reverse complement strand
CCATCTGTTGCAAACGCTCCATCAAACAAAGCGGTCATTGGAAGGTATATTTTACCTAAAAAAATATTTTCTAAATTATCAAAACAAAAACCAGGTAAAGGTGGTGAAATTCACATTACCGATGCTATTCAATCTTTGATTTACGATAACAATAAGTTTATTGCTCATAATTTTTCAGGCAAATACTTAGATTGTGGAAGTATGAATGGTTATATTAAATCTACTTTGGAGATAGCTAAATCATGAAATTATGTATGATAGGAACTGGCTATGTAGGATTAGTTAGCGGTGTATGTTTTGCAGATTTAGGTAATGAAGTTATTTGCGTAGATAAAGATTTAAATAAGATTAATTCCCTTAAAAAAGGAAAAGTTCCAATTTATGAACCTGGACTTTCAGAATTAGTAATTAAAAACTATAGAAATAAGAGATTAAATTTTTCAACAGATTTAAAAAAATCTGTCAAAGAGTCTGACATAATTTTCATTTGCGTTGGAACGCCTACAAAAAAAGGAGGGAGCTCAGCAGATTTAAGTCAAATCTACAATGTAATTAAAGAAATAAGTACCTCAATTAAAAGTTTTAAAATTATTATAACTAAATCAACTGTCCCGGTAACCACAGGTGATGAAATTGAAAAAATTCTTTCAAGAAAAAACAACAAAAAAAAGTTTTCAGTAGTCTCAAATCCAGAATTTTTGAGAGAAGGTGAGGCGATAAGAGATTTTACTTACCCAGATAGAGTTGTGATTGGAACGAATGATAAAAAGGCTGGCAAAATTTTGAAAAATCTTTATAGCCCGCTGATTTCTAAAGGAGCTTCATATTTGCAAACATCTAGAAGAGCAGCGGAATTGATCAAATACGCCTCTAACGCTTTCTTAGCTACTAAAATAACTTTTATTAATGAAATAGCAAATTTGTGCGAAAAAACTGGCATTAATGTGGAAGATATATCGATAGGAATGGGTTTAGATAAAAGAATAGGTAGCAGATTTCTCAGAGCAGGCCCCGCCTACGGTGGATCTTGTTTTCCAAAAGACACAAAAGCAATCATTTCAACTGCTGACAAATTTAAAACAAACCTATCAGTGGTAAAATCTGTAATTAAATCGAATGAAAATAGATCTAAAATTTTATTAGATCGAATTTATCAAATGTTAAATAAAAAAGTAAAGAATAAAAAGATAACTTTTTTAGGTGTAACATTTAAAGCAAACACTGATGACATGAGAGACTCCTCAAGTCTCAAAATGATACCGTGGTTATCAAAAAAAGGAGCAATAATAAAATATTTTGATCCAACAGGTTACAAAAATGAATTTTCAAAACTAAAAAATGTTACTAACAAAACATCAATTAAAGATGCTGTCCAAAATTCAGATCTTGTTATCCTACACACAGAATGGAATGACTTTAAATCAATAAATTTTAAAAACTTAGCTAAAGGTAAAAAGTTTATTATTTTTGATATGAGAAATTTGTATTCTTCTTCAAAAATGAAGGAACAAGGTTTTAAGTATTTTAGTGTTGGAAAATAAAATTTATTTCAACTCAAATATTGCATCTACTTCCACAGAAACACCTAACGGTAAACTATTTGTACTTACAGCAGCCCTAGTATGCATCCCAGCGTCCCCAAAAACTGAAGCTATTAGATCTGATGCACCATTTAATACTTTAGGTTGATCTATAAATTCATCTGTTGAATTAACAAATCCTGTTAATTTTACACACGATTTAACTTTTGATAAATCATTATTACAAGCTTTTTTTACTTGCGCAATAATACTTAACGCACATCTTTTGGCAGCATTATAACCAGCTTCTGTATCTAAATCTTTCCCAACTTTCCCTTTTATTAACTGACCAGTTTCATCAATAGAAATTTGTCCAGAAACAAATAACATTTTTCCTGAAACTTTTGTTGCAACATAATTTCCAACGGGTGCTTTTGCCTCAGGAAGATTTATTTTTAATTCTTTTATTTTTTCTTCGTAACTCATTTTGATTTCCTTTTTTTTGATTTTTTAGTTTTATCGTATTCTTTCCGTTTCTCAATCAATATCAAAGCTTCTTCCATTGTCAATTCTGTTGGATCCTTTTCTTCAGGTATTGTTGCATTGAGAGATTTATACTTTATGTAAGGCCCATATTGACCCTTCATAACTCTTACAGGTTTTTTGTCTTCAGGATGTTCACCTAAATCTTTAATCATTGATGAGGACATTCTTCCAGGTTTTGCTTCAGATATTAAAGTTATAGCTCTGTTTAAACCAATTGAAAATAATTCATCTACACTTTCAATTCTTGCGGATTTATTTTCACACTTTAAGTATGGTCCAAATCTACCAACGTTTACTGTAATTTCTTTTCCAATATCTGGATGAGTGCCTAAAATTTTAGGTAGAGAGCATAGATATTTTGCTTTTTCTAAATCTATATTTTCTATATCTAACCCTTTAGGAATTGATACATTTTTTAAATTATTTTCCTCTTTCTTTGTTTTTCTTTTTTTTGTTTTAACTATTTCATCTTCTAATAATTCGTATTGTAAATAAGGACCAAATCTTCCATTTTTTAAATAAATTTCTTTATCATTATCGTTTTTACCAATTAATTTAGGTTCTGCTAAATTTATTTGTTGAGATGCTTTAATTTTTGAAAGTGGCCTTGTAAACTTACATTCTGGATAGTTAGAACACCCAATAAACGCACCTCCTCTAAAGCTATTTTTCAAACTTAATGTACCATTAGAGCATAACTTGCAAGATCTGTCGATTTTACCATCATCATTTGTATAAAATATTAAATTACCCAAGCTTTCATTAAGCATATCCAGAACTTCTCTAGTTCTTATCTCTTTCACAGATGAGACATTTTTATTAAAATCCTGCCAGAATTGATCTAGCACACTTAGCCAATTTTCTTTTCCTGAAGTTATGTCATCTAATTGATCTTCTAATTTTGCAGTAAAGTCATAATCAACATATTTTGCAAAAAGTTTTTCAAGAAAGGCTGATAAAAGTTTTCCTCTATCAGTTGGGAAAAATCTTTTGTTAACAACATCTGCATAACCTCTATTAGATATTACAGAAATAATACTTGCGTACGTAGAGGGACGACCGATACCTAATTCCTCTAATTTTTTAACTAAACTAGCCTCAGAATATCTTGGGGGTGGTTGAGTAAAGTGTTGTTCATCTATAAAATCAGATATATTCACTTCTCCTTTTTCTACTTTGGGTAAAATATTTTCATCGTTGTTGTCATCATCTAAATTAATTACCTTCATAAAACCATCAAACACTATCGTTGAACCCGATGACTTAAAGATATGTTCATTGTTATTTGATTCAATAATAATTGTTTTTCTATCAAATTTTGCTGGTGTCATTTGTGAAGATAGAGCTCTTGACCAAATCAAGTTATATAATTTATTTTGATCTGAGCTTAAATATTTTTTCATTTTTTCAGGTGTATTACTTATTTCTGTTGGTCTTATAGCCTCATGAGCCTCTTGCGCATTTTTTGCCTTTTTACCCGAGTAATTAATTGGTTGATCAGGTAAATATTCATTACCAAAGTTATCACTTATGAAGTTTCTAAAAACTGGCAAAGCTTCTTTAGATATATTGGTACCATCTGTTCGCATGTAAGTGATTAATCCTTTAGTTTCACCTTCAATTTCAATACCCTGATACAGTCTTTGAGCAATTTGCATTGTTCTTGAGGCACCAAAACCAAGCTTACTTGAAGCTGACTGCTGTAATGTTGAAGTTGTAAAAGGTCCAGAAGGATTTCTAGAATATATTTTTGATGTAATATCTGTAATTTTATATTTATCGTTTTTTATTTTTTCTATTGCTTGATTAATATCGTTTTTATTTTTGAAACTAAACTTTTCAATTTTTTTATTTTCAATTTGAAAAATATTTGATGTTATTAAATTTCCATCACTTGTTTTAAAATTTACTTTTAAAGACCAAAATTCCTCAGGCTTAAAAATTTCGATTTCATGTTCTCTTTCGGTTAAAAGTCTCAGAGCAACAGATTGTACTCTACCTGCTGATTTAGATCCCGGGAGTTTAGTCCAAAGTATGGGAGAAATATTAAAACCTACTAAATAATCTAAGGCACGTCTTGCCATGTAAGCATTTACAAGATCAGATTCGATTTCTCTTGGATTTTCTATTCCATTTGTGACTGCCTTTTTAGTTATTTCATTAAAAACAACTCTCTCAATTTTTTTGTCCTTGAGTAGTTTTTTTTCATTTAAAAATTCTTTAACATGCCATGCAATTGCTTCACCTTCTCTGTCAGGGTCTGTAGCAAGTATTATTTTTTTAGAGTCTTTTGCTACATCAGAAATTTCTTTTAAATATTTTTTAGAAAAACTATCAATTTCCCAAATCATCTTAAATTCATTTTCAGGATCTACTGAGCCATTCTTAGATGGAAGATCTCTAATATGTCCATAACTAGCAAGGACTGTATAATCATTTCCTAGATATTTATTTATTGTTTTTGCTTTAGCGGGACTTTCAACAATTACTAGATTCATGTAAACAAAAAATCATAAATAAGATTGATAGTCAAATTAATAAATTTTTGATTTAGATTCTGTATTATTTCTCAAGCGTTTTATATTTTCTCTATGTGTGAAAAAAATCAAAATGAACATCATAAAGTAAAAATAGTAGTCAGAATTAGAATTATAAAAAAAGTGAAAAATTGGAATTGTTAAACTTGCAAGTAGAGAACTTAATGATGAAAATTTAAAGAGTATAAAAATAGAAATCCAGACGACTCCAAAAATTAAAGCAGTAAAAATATCCAAACAACAAAGAATTCCAAGATAAGATGCAACACCTTTACCACCTTTAAATTTTAACCAAATAGGGAAGACGTGTCCTATAAAAATTGACAATGCAGATATATACAAATAATCGTTCATGAAAAATTTTATATATAAAATTGGAAGAACAGCTTTTAATATATCGAGAACCAAAGTTGAGTAACCTAAAATTTTGTTACCAGATCTTAATACATTTGTTGCACCAATATTACCAGATCCTATTTCACGGATATCTTTTTTTAAAAAAATTTTAGTTAAAAGTAACCCAAAGGGTATGGATCCAAATAAATAACTTACTAGTATAATTAAAAATAACTCAAAATTTAACATTTATATAGTTCTACACCTTTAATATATGTATTAAGCACTTTACCTTGAAGTTTTTTATCTTCTATGCATGTATTTTTAGATTTACTTATCATATTTTCTTTTTTTACTATCCATGGTTTAAATAAATCAACTATACAAAAGTCAGCATCATTTCCTATAGATAAACTTCCCTTATCTATCTTTAATATTTTTGCAGGATTACTTGTTAAACACTGAATTATTTTAGATAGTTTTAAAGACTCATTGTGAAATAACTCTAAAGCGAGGGATAATAAAGTTTCTATACCCGATGCTCCAGTTGCAGCTTGTGAGAACGTTAATCTTTTTGATTCTTCGTCTTCAGGTTTGTGATCTGAAACTATGACTTCAATTAAATCTTGATTAATACCTTTTATTAATGAAAGTCTATCATCCTCTGTTCGAAGTGGTGGAGAAAGTTTTAAAAAAGTTCTAAAATCTCCAATATCATTTTCGTTAAGTGATAAATTGTTAATAGAAACTCCAGTTGTAAAGTTTACGTTATCTTTGCTACGTTTGATTACTTCCAAAGATTTTGCTGAAGATATTTGTGAAATATGATATCTGCAATTATAATCCTGAAGTAAACTTAAGTCTCTTTCTACAATTATTTTCTCTGCATAATCTGGTATACCATGTAGACCCAATTTAGTTGCGATAATCCCATCATTAACCTGGCCGTTTTTTGCTAATTCGAAATCTTCAGCATGTTGTATGATTAATGAGTTCAAATCGTAAGCAGATTTCATTATTCTAGACATTACTCTTGTGTTTTGAATTGTTTTTATTCCATCTGTGAAACCAATTATTCCTTTTTTTTGTAAAAGGCCGAACTCATTCATATTATTACCTTCAAGATTTTTAGTTAAGGTAGCAGTTGGATATATATTTATTTTTGATTTATCTCGTCCTCTCCTTTTTAAAAAATCAACCATGGAAACGTTATCAATAACAGGTGAAGTATTTGGCATTGTCACAACAGATGTAACCCCACCTGCTAAGGCGGCATTACTTAATGTTTTAAAATTCTCTTTATACTCAAAGCCTGGCTCCCCAACAAAAACCCTCATATCGATTAAACCGGGAAATATATATTTTTCTTTGAGATCTATGAATTTTTCACGTGAGGGAATATTATTTTTATTTACTTTTTTTCCTATTGCCTCAATTTTTCCATTCTCATTAATAATTAAACCACCTAATTCCTCCACAGAATTAGCTGGATCAACTATGTTTGCATTTAAAAAATATTGTTTCTTCATTTTTCACAAAAAATTTTTAAACAAGCCATTCTTACCGCAACACCTAACTCAACCTGTTCTTTGATTACGCTTTTATTTATATCGTCAGCAAGTTTGGTATCAATTTCAATACCTCTATTCATTGGTCCAGGATGCATAATTATTGCATCTTTCTTTGCTTTTTCTAGTTTGTCAGGAGTTAAGCCATAATACTCATAATACTCTCTATTTGATGACAAAAATGAACTACTCATCCTCTCATTTTGTAACCTTAACATCATAACTATATCACAATCTTTCACACCTTCTTTCATATTTGAAAATGTTTTAACTCCAAATTTTTCAATATCTTTTGGCATGAGATTTGTTGGGGCAACTATATTTACCTCAGCACCTAACATGTTTAACAAAAAAATATTTGATCTAGCTACTCTTGAGTGTAAAATGTCTCCACAAATAGCAATTCGCAAACCTTCAATTTTTTTCTTTTTTTCGATTATTGTAAGCGCATCAAGTAAAGCTTGTGTTGGATGTTCACGTCTACCATCACCAGCATTTAGAACTGAACAATTTACTTTCTGTGAAAGAAGATTTGATGCACCACTATCTTGATGTCTTACTACAATTATATCTGGATGCATTGCATTTAGTGTCATTGCAGTGTCGATTAATGTTTCACCTTTTTTAATAGCAGAATTAGTTATATTCATCGACATCACATCTGCACCAAGTCTCTTTCCAGCTAGTTCAAAAGAACTTTGGGTTCTCGTCGAAGGTTCAAAAAAAAGATTTATTTGAGTTTTTCCTCTAAGAATATCTAACTTTTTGTTTTTACTTTTATTAAGTGAAATAAATTTCTTTGCTTCATCTAAGATAAGTTTTACATCTGAAATAGAAAGATCTTGGATACCTAGTAGGTGTTTTTGAGAAATTTTAATAGCGTTATTGTTTATAGCCATTAAAACCAACTCTATAGCTTTAAAGCATTGATATTGCAAGCTTAATTATTTAAGAATTCAATCGCTCCCTGCAATATAAACGTTGCTGCATTTTCATCTATTTTTTGAACTCTTTTAGATACATTAATGTCTAATTGACTTGATATCTTAAAGGCACCGACAGTTGATAATCTCTCATCCCATAAAGCCACAGGTGTATTTGTTTTACTCTCAATCATCTTAGCTTTGTCTAAAGCTGATTGAGAAGAGGGGCCTTTACTTCCATCCATATTCAATGGATTTCCTACAACAATAGCCTTTATATTTTCTTGATCAATTATTTCTAAAAGTTCACTGATAAAATTTTCATGATCAACATATTCTATAGTTTTAAAAGGAGTCGCTATAATTCGTTTATGATCACAGATTGAAACACCAATTCTCTTTTTTCCAAGATCTAAACCAATTAACCTTGCGTTTTTATCAATTTTAGACTTGAGTTCCTTTAAAGTGATCATATTGTTTTTTTCTTATATAATGATATTTTTCCTTTAAATTTAATTATCATATGAGCATAGATCTTAAAACAATTAAACATATAGCAAAATTATCAAGAATTTCCATAGATGATAAAAAAGCAAAAGAACTTGAAAAAGATCTAAATTCTATTTTTGAATTTATCGAAGCGCTAAATAAAGTCGATACTAAAAAAGTTGACCCACTGACATCAATTGCAGAAACATCGTTGAAATTAAGAGGTGATGAGGTCAAAACAAAAAATATAAGAGAACAAATCTTAAAAAATTCACCAGACGAAAATAAAGATTTTTTTGTCGTACCAAAGGTTGTAGAATGAGTGATATAATAAATCTTACTTTATCAGCTTTAATTGATAAAATTAAAAATAAAGAATTATCTTCTCAAGAAATTACAAAAGCATATATTGCTAGAGCTGAAAAATCGAAAGATTTGAATACATACATCACTACCGATTTTGAAAATGCAATTGAAAAAGCCAAAAAATTTGATGAAAAGGGAAATTTTGATTACAAGCTCCCTGGAGTTCCTCTTGCAGTTAAAGATCTTTTTTGTACCAATAATCTAAAGACAACAGCTGGAAGTAAAATACTTTCAAATTTTATTCCTAGTTACGAGTCCACTGTAACCCAGCATTTATGGGATGAAGGGGCTATTTTACTTGGAAAACTCAATTGTGATGAATTTGCAATGGGTTCTTCAAATGAAACTAGTTTCTTCGGAAATGTTGAAAGTCCAGTTGGTAAAAAAGTTGTGCCAGGTGGGTCTTCAGGTGGATCAGCTTCAGCACTTGCAGCTAAATTGACACCAGCAACTATTGGAACTGATACTGGAGGTTCAATAAGACAACCAGCGTCTTTTACTGGTACTGTGGGTTTGAAACCAACATATGGCAGTTGTTCTCGATATGGTATTGTTGCATTTGCTTCTTCATTAGATCAAGCAGGACCAATGACCCAGGATGTGTCAGACGCTGCATTAATGTTAGATGTTATAAGTAAGTACGATACAAAAGATTCAACTTCGGTAAATTTTAAGAGAGGTGATTATTTCAAATCGTTAAGTTCTAATATTAAAGGAAAAAAAATTGGTATTCCAAAAGAATATAGAGTCGATGGCATGCCTAAGGAGATTGAAAGTTTGTGGCAAGATGGAATTACTTTATTAAAAAAATTAGGAGCAAAAATTATTGATATATCTTTACCTCACACTAAGTACGCATTGCCTGCTTATTATATAGTTGCACCAGCTGAAGCATCTTCTAACCTAGCTAGGTATGATGGAGTAAAGTACGGATATCGTTCTGAGGGAGAAAATTTGATCAGTATGTATGAAAACACAAGATCAGAAGGTTTTGGTGATGAAGTAAAAAGAAGAATAATGATTGGAACATATGTTTTGTCATCTGGTTATTATGATGCTTATTATTTAAAAGCACAAAAAATTAGAAGATTAATCAAAAATGATTTTGATGAAGCTTATAAATCTGTAGATGCAATTTTAACTCCTTCCACACCTAGTTCGGCCTTCAAGATTGGTGACAAAACAGATGATCCTGTATCAATGTATCTAAATGATATCTTTACAGTGCCAGTCAATTTGTCAGGACTGCCAGCTATATCTATTCCAGCAGGTAAAGATAAAAATAATTATCCTTTAGGCTTACAACTAATAGGCAAAGCATTTGAAGAGCAGAATTTATTAGATATTTCATATTCAATGGAAAAAGAATTAAGTTTCAAAAACAATTTGCAGGATTGGTGGATTAAATGAGTAAAAATAAAGAATATTTAATAAAGAGAGGTAACTCAGAATACGAAGTTATAATTGGTTTAGAAGTTCATGCTCAAGTTCTTTCAAAATCGAAGCTATTTTCTGACTCGCCTACAAACTTTGGTGCTGAACCAAATACCCAAGTGAGCTTGGTAGATGCTGCATTTCCTGGAATGCTACCAGTAATAAATGAATTTTGTATAAAGCAAGCAGTAAAAACGGGCATAGGTCTCAATGCAGCGATAAATAAAAAATCAATTTTTGATAGGAAAAACTATTTTTATGCTGATTTACCACAAGGATATCAAATTTCTCAATACAAAGATCCAATAGTTGGTGAAGGTTCAATTTTATTAGATTTACCAGATGGAGAAAAAAAAGTTGGTATTGAAAGGCTGCATTTAGAGCAAGATGCAGGAAAAAGTATTCATGACATTGATCCCCAAAACACTCTCGTAGACTTAAATAGGTCTGGAGTTGCCCTTATGGAAATAGTAAGCAAACCAGACTTAAGATCTCCAGAGGAAGTAAATTTATACATCAAAAAACTTAGATCAATTATGAGATATCTTGGAACTTGTGATGGAAATATGCAAGAAGGATCTTTAAGAGCTGATGTGAATGTTTCAATCAGAAAGACAGGGGATAAAAAGTTAGGCACAAGATGTGAAATTAAAAACGTCAATTCTATAAAATTTATGCAAATGGCAATTGAATATGAAGCAAACCGTCAAGCTGATATATTAGAAGAGGGAGGCTCTATTGATCAAGAAACTCGTCTTTTTGATACTAAAAAAAATGAGACTAGATCGATGAGATCAAAAGAAGATGCTCACGATTATAGATACTTTCCTGATCCTGACTTGTTACCACTTGAATTAACTGACGATTTCATATCAAAAATAAAAAAGGAAATACCTGAACTTCCCGATGAAAAGAAAAAAAGATTTGTAGATAAGTTTAAATTAACTCCATACGAGGCAAATATATTGGTATCTGATATTGAAACATCAAAATATTTTGAAGATGTAATTAAAAATTCAGATATTAAGCTAGCAACAAACTGGATAACAGGTGAATTATTTGCATTACTTAATGATAGAAATTTAGAAATATCACAAAGTCCTATTTCATCTAAAAATTTATCATCTTTAATTAACTTGATTAAAGATGGTACTATTTCTGGCAAAATTGCAAAAACAGTTTTTGAAATAATGGCAAATGAAAGCAAAGATCCAAAAAGCATTATTGACGAAAAGGGATTGAAACAACAAAGCGACCCTAAAGAAATTGAAAAAATTGTAGATGATGTAATTAAAGAAAATCCTAAAAATGTTGAATTATTTAAATCCGGTAAAGATAAATTGTTTGGTTTTTTTGTTGGTCAAGTTATGAAAAAGACAGATGGCAAAGCCAATCCTAAGTTAGTAAATGATATTTTAAAGAAAAAATTGAACTAGCATGAGTTCAAATCTACCTATTAATAAGCAAATAGAAAAATATATTGATGAGCACTCTTTAAAATTACATCCAGTACAAGATGAAATTATTAAACATAACGACACACTTGGAAAAAAAAAGAAATTACAAATTTCAATCAACCAATGTCATTTTTTATATTTAGTAACAAAATTATTTAAACCTAAAGAAATTTTAGAAATTGGTACTTTTACTGGTCTTAGCTCATTAAGTATGTGCATTGGTCTAGAAAACGACTCTAAGATCACCACTATCGATAAAAACAAAGATACTTCATTAGTAGCGAAAAATTTCTTTGAAAAGGCAAAAGTTTCAGAAAAAATTGATATTATTATTGATGAAGCTATTAATGGAATTAATAAATTAATAAGCCAAAAAAAATTGTTTGATTTGATTTTTATAGATGCTGACAAAGAAAATTACAAAAAATATTATGAATTGTCTTTTAACTTATTAAAAAGGGATGGTTTTATAATCATTGATAATGTTTTGTGGCATGGCGAAGTTGTAGATAAAAACAATAAAGAACACTTAACTGAGATAATTCGAGATTTTAATACTTATGTAAATAACGATATAAGAGTTGAAAATATGATTATCCCAATAGGTGATGGCTTTTCAATTTGTAGAAAATTATAATGTATACCATCTTTGGTTTTTATAAATTTAAACAATTAAAAAAGATCAGTAAACTCAAAGACAAACTTCAAAATTTCATAGATGATTACAAAATTAAAGGAACTATAATTATCTCACCTGAGGGGATTAATGGATCAATTTCTTTCCTAAAAAAAAATACTAAACAAATAAAAATCAATCTTAAAAAAATCTTTGCCATTACAAAATTTGATAATGAAAATATTTCTTTTAATAGATTTATTCCTTTTCATAAGGGGAGGGTGAAGGTTAAAAAGGAAGTTGTTCCAATTGGAAAAAGACTTAAAAAAAAAGTTAAAGATAATCATCTTTCTCCTAAGGAATGGAATAATTTCGTTTTAAACAAAGACACCTATATAATTGATACTAGAAAAGATTTTGAGTTTAGGATTGGGACTTTCAAGAGATCTATAAATCCAAAATTAAATAATTTTAGAGATTTTTCTAAATATTTTAAAAAGTTTAATAAGAATTCGAAAATCGGAATGTTTTGCACAGGAGGCATTCGATGCGAAAAGGCCAGCGATTATTTATACAATAAAGGTTATAAAAATGTTTTTCAGTTAAAAGGAGGTATTATTAATTATTTGTCAAAAATTAAAAGAAAAGAAAGCCTGTGGAAAGGAGAATGTTTTGTATTTGATAATCGTGTTTCTGTGAACCATAGTTTAAATATAGGCAAATATTCAATTTGTGCTGGATGTAGAGAACCTATTTCTGTTAAAGATAAGAAGTCCGTAAAATTTGAAGAGGGTGTTTCTTGTCCTAATTGTTATAATAAATCAAGTGATGAACAAAAGAAAGGATTTAGAATGAGACAAGGTCAAATTGATAAAGCAAAAAAAGAAAAAAAAGATTACATGTTTAAAAAAATTTATAAATAGATGGCTAAGAAGATTAATTTAACAGTGGATCCAATGTGGCAACTTCTAAGGAGAGTTACATTTCCTGCGAGTATTGGATCTTTATTTCAAACCTTTTATAATCTGGTTGATACTTTTTTTGCTGGAAAGATATCACCTGATGCACTAAGTGCTCTAGCAAAATCGTTTCCAATTTATTTTATTATAATCGCAATAGGTGTTGGTGTTGGAGCTGGTACTAATACACTTATAGGAAATTCCATAGGCGAGAAAAAAGAAAAAGTTGCTTCATTATATGTTGCTCAATCAATAATTTTTGCAATAGTTATTTCATTATTAGTCACATTTATTGGAATTAATTCATCCAATTATCTTCTTCAATTATTAGGGTCTTCTCCAGAGAATATTATTTTGACTAGGGAATATTTAGATATAATTTTTTATTGCACAGTAATAGTATTGATCCAAATATCTTTAAATGGAACATTAAACGC
>ENA-OSEY01002085-OSEY01002085.1-marine-metagenome-genome-assembly--contig:-NODE-2085-length-13192-cov-3.494319_pt1 | contig 13192 bp, 12 predicted proteins | sample MGYA00248465_ERZ534230 | MGnify/ENA primary metagenome ERZ534230 (study PRJEB26409, sample SAMN06344110) | marine metagenome | isolation source: Sea water from surface | place: Atlantic Ocean:Southern... | reverse complement strand
CCATAAAGATTTTGCACAGAAAACTGGAAGGGAAGTTTGTGAAAAACTAAAAGATTTAATTCCCCGCCATAATTTTATGATACCTATTCAGGCAGCAATTGGAGGCAAAATTATTGCAAGAGAGACAATTAAAGGATTTAAAAAAGATGTTCTTACAAAAATTCATGGTGGAGGAGCCACTGACAGAAAAAGAAAATTACTCGAGAAACAAAAAAAAGGAAAAGCAAGATCAAAACAATTTGGACGGGTAGAAATTCCTCAGGAAGCTTTTATAGGAGTTCTTAAAATAAATGAGAAAAAATAGATGAAGATATATGATTGTTTTTCTTATTGGGATGAGGATCTTTTATTAGATGTGAGATTAAATATAATGAATAAATTTGTTGACTATTTTGTGATTGTAGAAGGTAATAAAACTTGGCAAAACAATCCAAAAAAACTTAGATTTGACTCAAATAAGTTCAAAAAATTTAAAGACAAAATTATTTACGTTCCTGTTGAAGATATGCCTGATGGAGATAATCCATACGTAAGAGAAAATTTTCAGCGAAATTGTATTTCTAGAGGAATTAAAGATGCTGAAGATATTGATTTAGTTTTAATTTCAGATTTAGATGAAATACCAAACCCATTTTTAATAAAAGTTTTTGATCAAAAAAAGAGATATGCTGTCTTTGAGCAAAAGCTGTACTATTATAAATTTAATTTACAATCAATATCACAACCATATTGGTATGGAAGCAGAATATGTGTAAAAAAATATTTAAAATCTCCTCAATGGCTTAGAAATTTAAAATTTAGAAAAAGACCTTGGTGGAGAATTGATAAATTTAGATTAAATTATATTTTAAAAGATGGAGGTTGGCATTTTTGCAATTTAAAAAATTCTGAGGAACTACTTTATAAATATAAAAACATGTGTGAAACAAATGATCCATATGCATTTAAAGAACAGATTGACTCTAAATATCTTGATATTGATGAAATTAAAAGAAGTATTAAATCAGGTGTTGATTTAATTGGTCGAGGTCATAAATATAAAAAAGTAGAAATTGATGAAAACTATCCAAAATATATTTTTGAAAACTATAATAAATTTAAAGACTGGATAATTTAACAAATTGATTTTTAGAGGAGAGGTGGCCGAGTGGTTGAAGGCGCACGCTTGGAAAGCGTGTAAAGGGGCAACTCTTTCATGGGTTCGAATCCCATTCTCTCCGCCACAAATAATCTTTATTTTATGCGGTCAATTTGACATTTTTTACAAATTGGTAAAATTATAAAAAGAGCAATTTAATGCAAAAAATGATATAATTAATTTTTCCGTAAAATAAAAAATGACGACTTTAAATAAATACCAGGCAGACTCGATTAAAGTTCTTAAAGGTCTAGAGGCAGTAAGAAAAAGACCTGGGATGTATATTGGTGATACGGACGATGGTACTGGTCTACATCACATGGTCTATGAAGTTGTTGATAACTCAATTGATGAAGCATTAGCAGGTTATTGTAAAAATATTGATGTAATGATGAATTCTGATGGCACAATTACTGTAAAAGATGATGGTAGAGGCATTCCAATAGATATTCATAAAGGGGAAAAGAAATCTGCAGCAGAGGTGATTATGACCCAACTTCATGCTGGAGGTAAATTTGATCATGACTCATACAAAGTATCAGGAGGTCTGCACGGCGTTGGTGTATCTGTTGTTAATGCTCTTTCAGCAAAATTGCAATTAGAAATCCATAGAGACGGCCAAAAATATTTCATTGAGTTTAAAGAGGGAGATGCTAAATCGCCACTGAAGAAAATTGGGAAATCAAAAGAGACTGGAACTCAGATAACGTTTTTACCTTCAAAGGAAATTTTTTCATCTATCAAATTTAATTCAAATACACTTATAAAAAGAATGAGAGAATTAGCTTTCTTAAATAAAGGAATAAAAATTACATTCTCAGACCTTACAAATAAAAAGGAAAAGAAAACCATCTTTAAATTTGATGGTGGTGTAATAGAGTTTGTTAATTTTTTAGACGAAAAAAGAGAAAAATTGCAGAATAAAAATGGTAATGATTTATTTAAAAAGCCCATTTATATAGAGGGTAAAAAACAAAATGTAGAAATAGAGTGCTCTCTCAAATGGAATGCTTCCTATAGTGAAGATGTATTCCCATATACTAATAATATTCATCAAAAAGATGGTGGAACACACCTGCTTGGTTTTAGAAGTGCCCTGACAAGAGTTGTTAATAAATATGCAAACGAACATAACCTCTTGAAAAAAAACAAATTTACTATTTCAGGTGATGATATTAAAGAGGGATTAACTTGTGTATTGTCAGCAAAAATTCCTGATCCTAAATTTTCATCTCAGACTAAAGATAAGCTTGTATCTTCAGAGGTGCGAATGATAGTTGAAAATATAGTTAACGAAAAGCTTTCTATATGGTTTGATCAAAATCCATCTATTGCTAAAATTATTTTAGCAAAGATTATTCAAGCTGCATTAGCTAGAGATGTTGCTCGAAAAGCAAGAGAAAGTGTTAGAAGAAAAGGTGCACTTGAGCTAAGTGGATTACCTGGAAAGTTAGCTGATTGTCAAATTGGTAAGCAAGAAGGGACAGAACTATTTATTGTTGAGGGAGACTCTGCTGGTGGATCAGCAAAACAAGGAAGAAATAGGAAGAATCAAGCAATATTACCCCTTAAAGGAAAAATCATAAATGTAGAAAAAGCTAGGATAGACAAGGTTTTAGGCTCTGCAGAAGTTGGAACTCTTATTAAGGCATTGGGTTGTGGAATTGGAGAGGAAGACTTTGATATAGAAAAATTAAGATACCATAGAATTATAATAATGACTGATGCTGACGTTGACGGATCACACATTAGAACACTTCTCTTAACATTTTTTTATAGGCAGATGTATGAAATAGTTGATAAAGGCCATATATATATTGCTTTGCCACCTTTATATAAGATTACTAAGGGAAAAGAGCACATATATGCTTCAGATGAAGACGAAAAAGAAGAAGCAATAAAAAAACTATCAAAAAACGGAACAAGAGGCCTTGAAGTTCAGAGATATAAAGGTCTTGGAGAGATGAATCCCGAGCAGTTATGGACAACAACAATGGATCCTGAAAATAGAAGAATGATGCGTGTTGATATTAAAGACGTTCAAGATGCAAATGAATCATTTGAGGTCCTTATGGGTGATGATGTTGAACCGCGTAGAGATTTTATAGATAAAAACGCACTTTCTGTGAAAGAATTAGACATCTAATGTATTTCTATAAAGTTTGATTCAATCCAGTTTTTAACACTTTTGGTTATACTTTTTGGGTTTTCGCCATAAATTGCAGGACCAATTCTAACTTTAATAATGCCAGGTTCTTTATTAAATCTTTTATTTTTCCAGAACAGCCCAGAATTATGACATATTGGTATAACAGGAACGTTGTTTTTAACACTAAGAACGCCACAACTGGATGAAAAGTTTTTTAAACCGTTTTGTGGCAACGATCTAGTACCCTCCGGAAATATAATCAAAGAAGTATTATTTGATAGTTTTTTTGAGCCTTTGATAATAACTGTTTTAAGACTTTTAAATTTATTAGATCTTCTCAAGTGAATAGGCTTCAAACAAGCGAGAGCCCAACCAAAAAAAGGTATAAATAGTAGTTCTCTTTTAATTATGCTTGAAGTGGGGATATTTATTGTTTGTAAGAAAAAAGATTCCCATACGCCTTGATGATTGGCTGCAAAAATACACGGCCCTTCGGGTATATTTTCTATACCTTCTACCTCCCAGGATATGCCGCATATGGCTTTTAAGGCATACAAAATAATAAATATGCAGTATTTAGCGAAGATTTGTAATAAATTGGTTTTAAAGAATGGATAGAGAAGTACTATTAGTAAGCAACAAAAAATAGTAAAAAAATAAAAGAATATATTAAATATAAGACTTCTAATTGTTGTTATTACAATTATTTGATCTTCTCCATGAATATTTTTTCTAAATCTTTAATATTTATTCTTACTTGTTTCATAGTATCCCTATCGCGTAAAGTAACACTATTATCTTCTAGTGTTTCAAAATCGACTGTAATGCATAAAGGGGTTCCAATTTCATCCTGTTTTCTGTAACTTTTACCAATATTTCCAGTATTTTCAAGAATAATTCTTCCTAATCCTAATTCTTGAAGGGTAGATCTGATTTTTTTTGCCAGACCCACTAAATTTTTATCATTTTTCTTGAGAGGTATTATTGCCGCTTTTATTGGAGCAAGATGAGGCTTTAATTTCAGAACAAGCCTACTTTTATTGTCAGGTAGACTTTCAATTGTAAATGCTTCATTAAGCACAGCAAGCATGCCTCTTTCAACTCCTGCACTTGGCTCTATCACAAAAGGAACAACCATGCCATCACCATTATTTTTTATTGTTAGCTTGCTATTCGAGTCTTTATTTAATTTAACTTTAGCGTTAATATTTAATTCACCTTGTTTTTTTGAGTGCGATCCAAGGTCAAAATCTGTTCTATTTGCAATTCCTTCCAACTCTTCAAGACCATGAGGAAACTTATACATCAAATCAACAGTCTTTTTTGAATAATGTGCGAGCTCATCTGTGGGTACTTCGTATAATTCAATTGTTTCTATGGGTACACCTTGTTTTTCCCACCATTTTAATCTTTTTTGTACCCATGAGCTATGTGCTGCGTCATCATCGCCCGGTGCTACAAAGTACTCAAGTTCCATTTGTTCAAATTCTCTCACTCTAAATATAAAGTTTCTTGGAGTAATTTCATTCCTAAAAGCTTTACCTATCTGTGCAATTCCAAAAGGTAAGTTTCTAGATGTAGAATCAACAACATTCTTAAAATTGGTAAATATATGTTGAGCTGTTTCTGGTCTTAAATATGCGTAACTACTTTCATCATCTACTGGACCTACATTGGTTTTAAACATTAAGTTAAATTGTCTTGCTTCTGTTAGATCTTCTTTTGCACAAGATTCTGGAACTTGATCCTCTCTAAATCTTTGACCACATGATTTACAATCAACCATAGGATCAGAAAAAGTTTCTGTATGGCCAGAATAATCAAGAATCATAGATTTTGTGAGAATTGAAGCGTCTAATCCTTCAATATCATCGTTTTCATAGACCATTGACTGCCACCAGGCAGATTTAAGGTTATTTTTTAGTTCAACACCAAGTGGCCCATAGTCATAAACACCCTGTAAGCCACCATAAATTTCAGCAGATTGATAAATAAAACCTCTTCGTTTGCACAATGCAACCAATTCATCCATTTTGCTAGCAGGCAATTAACTTCTCCATAAAGTAGACATATGTCTATTAATATGCATTATATTCATTACGAAATGATTACAATGTTTTAATAACTTAAATATACTTGAGATTATATATCATGCTTATAAAATAAGCTCACAATGAAGATACTTTTTTATTTAATTTCCTTAATCCCTAAAAGTTTCATTGTAATAATGGTAGATGTTTACATTTATTTAAAAATTTATAAATTTTTTAACTTTTATAAAGTAACTAAGGTGAACCTAAAGATTGCTTATCCAGATTTAAGTATTGATAACATTGAACAATTATCAAAACTAAGCATTCGCGAATCTTTGATTTCAGTATATGAAACTTTTTATACTTGGGGTAGAACTCACATCATGACTTGCAGCAAGATCTTTAAAGTAAAAAACAATTTTCTCTTAAAAAATAAGTATGCTGAAGGTAGAGGCCTTATCGCAGTTTCTATCCATAATAGAAGTGTAGATATGTTGTTGAAGTGGATCAATTCGCAAATAACAACAGTGAGCTTGTACAAAAGAGTTAAGAATAAATACCTAGATAACTTTGTAAAAAAAAACAGAGAACATAACGGGGCATTATGTTATGAGACCTCGATGCTTGGTGTAAGGAAGGTGCTGAAAGCCTTGAATAATAAAAAAGCGGTTTGTTTTGCAGCTGATCAGGTTCCCAAAAGAGGAATGGGAGAGTATTTAAATTTTTACGGAAGAGACGCTTATTCTACAACGCTTGTTCAGTCTTTGGCTGCAAAAACTAAAGCGATTGTCATGTATTTGTATATTAATTCAACTCCAACTAATTTTTTAACAATATCAATAGAATGCTGTAATAGTAATATTTATAACGATAGTAAGCACAAACTATTATTAAATAATGATATTGAAAGAATTATTAATAAAAGACCTATTGATTACGCGTGGGAATATAAAAGATTTAGAAGAAGTCCAGACCCAAGTTTAGACCCTTACAAAAATATTTGACTATTTAGCCCAGAACATCGGCGTTAAGATTATTAATAATGTAAAAATCTCTAGTCTTCCAAGAAGCATTGAAAAAGCAAGAACGCCCTTAGCAAAAGAATTAATTTCAGAGTAATTATCTGAAACCATGCCAAGCCCTGGACCTAAGTTATTTAAACAAGCTCCTACCGAAGAAAAAGCAGTTTCAAGATCAAGGCCAGATATTAATACAGCCAAAAGCAAAATAACAAATGATATAACATATATAGAAAAGAATCCCCAAACAGAAGTTGCAACATTATCATCAACGCTTTTAGTTCCAACCTTTAAAGTTACAACAGAGTTTGGGTGAATCATCTTTACAATATTAGAGTATGCATGATTAAGCATAATCATGACTCTCCATGACTTTACTCCACCTCCAACTGATCCAGAGCATGCTCCTACAAAAGCACCAATTAATAATAAAAATGAAATTGAGAATGACCATGTAGATGTATCAGATATTCCAAAGCCAGTGGTCGTTACTGTTGAGACGGTGTGGAATGCAAGTTCCCTAAGCGATAAATTAGATTGACCTGACAGGATATTAATTGATAAGGCGAGTATAAAAATAATTAATAATATTGATACAAAAAATTTAAGCTCTGGATCATAGAAATACTTAAGCGACTTGCTTTTGTATATAGAAAAATAATGAAGCGCAAAACTCATTGCTGATAGAAGCATAAACACCATACATATTATTTCAATAGTAAGGTTATTAAAGTGGCCAATGCTATTGTTGTAAGTAGAAAAACCTCCGATTGAAACTGTAGACATTGCGTGAGAGACAGCATCAAAAAAACTCATTCCTGCAATAGCATAGAGAATTGCACATAAGATAGTTAATCCAAAATAGATAGACCATAGAGCTTTGGCAGTTTCTTGTATTCTAGGTGTTAGGCGCTGCTCTCCCATCGCTCCAGGTATATCTGTTTTAAACAGTTGTCCTCCACCAATTCCAAGCAAAGGCATGACTGCTATAGCGAGTACTATTAAACCCATCCCACCCATCCATTGCAGAAGCTGGCGGTAAAATTTTAGCGACTCAGGCAGAGTTTCTATATTAGAGATAACAGTTGCGCCAGTAGTTGTAATCCCGGACATAGATTCAAAGAAAGAATCAATAGGACTCATGCCTGAAAGATAAAATGGAATCGATCCTGCCAAAGAAAGTACAAGCCAAAACATTACAATTATTACAAAACCATCTTTTGCAGAAAGATCTCTTTGCACTCCTTTTGTGAAGAAAAATCCAATTAAACCAAGAGCTCCAACAAAAATAAAAGTAGGTAGAAATAGGTACAAAGAATTATCATTAAAAACCAATGAAACAACAATTGGAAATACATAGGATAAACTAAATAATAATACTAGAATACTGAATAGATTTATTATTGCTTTTAAGTTCATTATTTTGATTTAAATAGCTTAACAACTTCAGGCATGACTTCTTTATTTTGAAGAAAAATAATTAGATGATCATTTATGTTTAAGCTTTCATCAGATTTAGGTATTAAAAGTTCACCATGACGAACAACCGCACCAATAGAAGCGCCCTCTGGTAAAGGTACTTCATCTAAGGATTTACCAAAAAGATTTTCAGTGAATTCATTGTTGTGGACGACACCCTCTATGGCTTCAGCACCGCTGTCCATTTTTAAAATAACATCTTGCTTAACATCACTTTCTCTAAGATCTTGAAGCACAGATGAAACAGTAAGTCTAAAAGGTGCAATATAGTTATCAACAAAACCAGGAACTAATCCAATGTACGACGGGTTGTTTAGTATTGCTAGGGTTTTAACAGATCCACCTATTTTCTTTGCTAACATACATGACATCATGTTTGTTTCATCATCATCAGTGACGGCACAAAAAACATCTATGTTTGAAATATTCTCATTTTTTAGCAATGTTTCATCTATCGCAGAGCCATGAAGAACAATTGTTTTATCTAAATTTTTTGACAATTGTGAACATTTGTCCTTATTACTGTCAATTATTTTTATTTTTAAATCGTTCTCTAATTCTTTTGCAAGAGAAAATCCAATCTTTCCACCGCCAACTATCATTATTCTTGAATAAGACTCTGCAGGATCTCTAAATTCGTCAACAATTTTGTCTATATCTTTTTCGGTAGAAATAAAGTAAAGTTCATCGTTTTTTTCAATAATTGTATCGCCTGCTGGTATAAAAGGATTGCCTTTTCTGTATATTGCAGCAACAAATGCGTCAATATTTGGCATATCATCTTTAATATATTTGAGCTCTCTATCAACAAGCTTCCCTTTTTTTGAGGCTTTCACGCTGACCAAACTGACTTTGCCATCAGCAAATTTTTCAATTTGCATTGTACCTGGGTGCATGATTAATTCCTTAAGATGTTCCTTCACCTCATTCTCAGGATTAATAGCAACATCAATTGCATCTTCACCAAATACATTAAGATTATCTGTATATGATTTTTCTGTAAGCCGGCATATTGTTTTCTTTACATTAAATTCTTTTTTTGCAAGCTGACATGCTATCAAATTAACCTCATCGCTTGATGTTACTGCAATAACAATTGTATCTTCATCAGCGCCAGCTTTTTTGATTGAAATTTTATGTGCAGCATGACCATTTACAGTCATGATATCTAGTTTTTCCTCTAACTCAGATAATAGATTTATGTTTTGATCAACAATAGAAACATCATAGTTATTATTAACCAATGCTGTTGCCAAACTGCCGCCTACTTTACCAGCACCCAAAATAAGTACTTTCATAGTGTGTAAATTAAACCTCTTTTTGGTTAAAAGAAAGACTTAATGTAAATTTTATTTTTATACAAAAAATTGTCTATATGAATTAAATGCATCTTTTGCAGTAATAATATTTTTATTTGGAAATTGTAAGTGAGTAATCACTATATCATAATCAATTGTTTTAATGGTTATTCCGGAGCTTGTAAAGCTTAAAATATCTCCAGGTTTGCCTGGACTTGCAATTGAAGATATTTTTAAACCATGAATTTTTATGACTTTGTTCTTATGTATAAAACATATTCCAGGCCACTCATTGTAAGCTCTGAATTTTGCAAATATTTTTTCAGCACTTTCTTTAAAATTAATTATAGAGTCCTCTTTTAATATTTTTTTACAATAGGAAGCCTTTTCATGATCTTGATCAACAGGAATAATTCTGTTTGAGCAGAAGTCTGTAATAACTTTTTCTAAATTTAAAATACTCAATTTAGTAAGCTTTTTTTCAAGACTTGATTTATTATCATTATTGTTTATTGGAACTTCAAAACATTTTATAACTTTCCCAGCATCCAAATCCTCAGACATTTGCATAAATGTTACTCCAGTCTTTTTATCGTTGTTCAGAAGCGATGATTGTATAGGGGATGCGCCTCTGTAGCTTGGTAGTAAAGAATAGTGAATATTGATCGCCTTGATGTTACTCTCAAGTATCCAGGTAGGAATTAAATTTCCATAGGCAACAACAACTAGAACGTCAGCATTTGTTATATCAAAATCATTTTGTATTTCTTCCTTAGCTAAATTATGTGGTTTGAAAGTTTGTAAATTAAGAGATTTTGCCATTAAAGATACAGGAGACTCTATTCGCTGATTTCCTCTTTTTCCTTTTTTATCTGGTTGTGTAATGACCCCCTTTATACTAAATAAATCATTTAATGCTATAGATTTGAGTATTTCAGCAGCACTATTTGGTGTTCCAGCAAAATAAATATTCATTTTGACAATAAAATCTGTTATTTTCTATTAAATTCTTTTAAAAGTCTTTTTCTTACTCTGTCTCTTCTTAATGCGCTTACATAATCAACCATTAATTTACCTTCTAAGTGATCTATTTCATGCTGTATACATACTGTTAAAAGGCCTTCAGGATAATCTTTATGCTGCTTACCACTTAAATCTTGCCAAGTTAACTCAATTTTGTCAGGTCTTGAAATAATTTCGTTAAATCCTGGAATTGAAAGACAGCCCTCTTCAAATTCAAACAATTTATGGCCATCAAGTACTTTATATGTTGGATTTACAAATATTTTTGGATCATTCCTTTCCTCTGAAACATCCATGACCACAAGACGAACATGAAAATCAACCTGTGTGGCAGCTAAACCAATACCATTTGCTTCGTACATAGTTTTAAGCATATCATTAGCTAGATTTTCTAGACTTTTGTCGAATTTTAATACTTTTTTAGCAACTTTTCTCAGCCTTGGATCTGGAAATATCAAAATTTTTAATTTTTTAGCCATTGTTGTAGATTTTTAATTATAATTGCGTGATTATAATCCACTAAATATATTAAGAGTAGAAAAATGACAAATGAAACATCACAAGTAGCAATAATTATGGGTTCGGATTCTGATTTACCAATTGTAGAGGCTGCTTTTCCTATTTTAGATAGTTTTGGTATTAAATTTACAAAAAATGTCATGTCTGCTCATAGAACACCTCATGATGTTATGGAATTAATAAAAAACTCGGAGAAAAATGGATGTAAGGTATTTATAGCAGCTGCAGGTATGGCAGCACACTTAGCTGGAGCTATAGCAGCGCATTCAACAAAACCTGTTATTGGTATACCAATAGAATCTGGTGGTATGGGCGGAATTGATTCATTATTATCAACAGCAATGATGCCGCCGGGTGTTCCAGTTGCAACTGTTGCTGTTGGAAAAAGTGGAGCTAAAAATAGTGCTATATTAGCTGTACAAATTCTCGCCACTAGTAATGATGATTTAGCAAGAAAGCTAAAAGACTTCAAAGAAAATATGAGAGCTGAGGTTTTAGAAAAAGACAAGAAGCTCAACTCATAATTTGAATAGTAAGGCACTAGATTTAAATCACTCAATTAACTGGCTTAGAGCTGGCAAAGTTTTAGTACATCCAACAGAATCAATTTGGGGTTTAGGCTGCGATGCTTTAAACGAAAGCGCTATAAATATAATTTTTAAACTCAAGAAAAGACCTTTAAATAAAAATTTGATTTTGCTTGTTGATTCATACTTTTCAATAAAAGATTTTGTGATAAATCTAAATTCTAATCAGGAAAAGCTGATAAAAGAAAAATGGCCGGGTCCGTATACTTTTTTGTTTACATATAACAATAACTTGCCAAGTCATCTTATGAATGATACGGGGAAAATTGCAATAAGAGTAAGTAATCACTTACCTATAAAGCATTTATTAGAAGAGTATAAAGGTTTTATGGTGTCTACTTCGGCAAATTTGTCAGGACAACCAAACATTAATTGTCCAAACAAAATTTTAGATACTTTTGCAGATGATGATATGGCATATTATGATGAGTCGCTTGGAGATCAATCAAATCCGTCGCAAATAATTGACTTGGAAACAGGCATAATTATTAGAGAATAAATGATAAGAAATTTAGAAAATATATTTAAAAAGATTCAAGAAAATATTCTTCTAAAATTTGAGGAACTTGAGGGGAATTCCACCAATGAAAAGTCGTTAGATTCTTGGATTAGAAAAGAGGGCGGAGGTGGAAAGACAGCAGTCATAGCTAATGGAAATTTTTTTGATAATTGTGCAGTAAATTACTCATCTATTGTTGGCAAGAAACTTCCTGAGGCTGCACTTAAAAATAAAAAAAAGCTATCAAATGGTAAATTTTCAGCCATGGGAGTATCAGTAATTTCTCATCCTAAAAATCCTCATGTTCCTACTAGCCATATGAATGTTCGTCTTTTTTGTTTATTTGATAGCGATGACAATATAAAAGATTGGTGGATTGGGGGTGGATATGATTTAACACCCTACCTACCATACAGTGATGATATAAAAGATTGGCACAAACAAGCCAAACATTTCTTAGACTCTTTTGATGAAACCTACTACAAAAACTTTTCAAAAGAATGTAATGATTATTTCTATATTCCTCATAGAAAAGAAAGAAGAGGAGTTGGCGGTATTTTTTTTGACAATGAAAAAGACCTATCAATAGAAAATAGTTTAAGCTTTTTAGAAAATGTAGCTAAACAGTATTTAAATTCTTATCTTAAGATAGCAAGCAAAAGAAAAGATACAGAATATTCACAAGCGGAAAAGGAGTTTCAGTTAATACGCAGAGGTAGATATGTGGAATTTAATCTTGTATATGATAGGGGCACAGCTTTCGGGCTTCAATCAGATGGTAGAATAGAATCTATTTTGGCCTCACTTCCCGCTGAAGTAAAATGGTCTTATAAAAAAGATAATGAGTATGAAGCTTTAGAAAAAAACCTACTTAAATATATAAATAAAGATTGGAATGTCTAAAAAATTTAAACTTGGTGTGGTAGGTGATCCAATAGAGCATTCTTTATCACCTTTTATACATTCAAGATTCTCAAGAAATGAAAATATAAATTTAAACTATCTTGCTTATAGAGTTAATAATGATGAACTCGATATTTTTATTAAGGAATTTTTTCAAGATAAAGAAGCAAGAGGACTAAATATTACATTACCACATAAGAAAAGAGCAGCATTGCTTGAGGGCAAGATTTCTCAGGAAGCCAGATACATTAATGCTGTAAATACTATAGTTAAAGAAAATGATAAACTTCATCTGTTTTCTACCGACGGTGCTGGCTTCATCAATGATATTGAAAATAAAAAATTTAATCTTAAAAACAAAAATATTTTAATAATAGGTGCTGGAGCTGCAGTTGAGAGCATTCTTTATAGGGTAGCGACAGCAAAACCAATGAAAATCACTGTTATTAATAGAACTATTGAAAAAGCTGACAGACTAATCAGAAAGTTTGGAAATATGACTAAGATTAAGTCAGAAGTTGATACAGATAAACCCTTTGATTTAG
>ENA-OSEY01002084-OSEY01002084.1-marine-metagenome-genome-assembly--contig:-NODE-2084-length-13199-cov-2.920820_pt1 | contig 13199 bp, 7 predicted proteins | sample MGYA00248465_ERZ534230 | MGnify/ENA primary metagenome ERZ534230 (study PRJEB26409, sample SAMN06344110) | marine metagenome | isolation source: Sea water from surface | place: Atlantic Ocean:Southern... | reverse complement strand
TATCTGCTGGATGCGGAATAAAGTTAAATATATTAAGTTCAATTTATTTTTTTGATTATACATATGTGGATATGGGCCCACTAGGAAATCCTAAGAAACTGACCCTTTCGACCTCATTTTAGAGCAGAATTTCTTACTGGAATTTTCTATATATTTTCTATAAATTATTAAACTATGCTAAAATAGCATCTTATACTCTTAGTAGCTCTCTATTCAGGGGTACTAAATAAAATAAAAAATGGAGCAATTTATGATTAATCGTACGAAGATTATGATTCTTACAACTCTTCTTGCAATCACATCCTCTCTTTTTGCTGTTAATGTTACATTAAATGTTGATATGTCAAATGTAACCGTTTCAGAAAATGGTGTGCATGTAGCAGGAAGCTTTCAAGGCTGGGATCCAGCAGCAACTCCCCTTGCCGATGACGACGGGGATGGTGTCTATTCTGTAGTAATAGACATGTCTGGGGTGACTGATGAAACTGTATTTTTTAAATATCTTAATGGTAATTCATGGGGCAGTGACGAAACCGTATCCGATCCTTCATGTGGTGGTGCCGGTGGGTTCGCCAGTGATAGGTTCTTAGATGTACCTGACGTTGATACTGTCTTAGATCCTGTTTGCTTTAGTGAATGTATTGGTTGCGATGAATCCTACATAACTTTTCACGTTGATATGCAAAATGAGGAATTGGCAGCCGAAGGAGTATTCCTTGGCGGTGGTCAATGGCATAATAATTATCAGTTAATGACATTGATTCCAGGAGAAGAGACTGTCTACAGTGTAAAAATGGTCCTTCCAGAGGGATCCCATTATTATAAATTTAATAATGGTGGCAACGACGGTGGATATGAAGATGGTGGTAATCTTACAAACGAAGGTTGTGGAGCTGCTGATAATTGGGGTGACCGCACTATTGTTGTAGGGGAAAATGATTTCATGACCCCACCTTTTTGTTTTAGCTCTTGCTATGAATGTGATGGCGCTCCGGCAACGGCCTCTGTTACTTTCCAAGCAGACATGACTACACTACTATCTCAGGGGTGGGATGGTAACACTCATTTCATGGAGATTCGGGGTGGCATGAATGGTTGGGCAGCTGGAGATGTCCTTGCAGAAGATTTAACCGATCCAGCACTATACTCAATAACAAAAGAGATTACTGCGATGCCTGGCTCTGTCCAAGAGTGGAAATTCAAAGCAAATCCTGATGAAAATTTTAATAATAATGGATGGGAAACTGCAGCAAATAGGACATTTTATTTCTGGGGTGAAGATATAGTTCTAGAACCTGAAGCTCCTGTTATTCTTCCAGTAGGGCCTCTTGCGAATGATGTTATGGTTGAAATACATGCAACTTTCCTGGAGGGAACATTAAATGCTAATAATAACGAACCGTTTCCTGTTACTCCAGATACACTAGTGATAAATGGTTCTTTTCTAAATTGTTGGTGTACATGGGGAAATTGTATGGGTTCAACCTGCGCTGAAAAAGTATCTCCAGACGTGCCTCGTCTTGTTGATGGTGATGGTGACGGCGTATACACTGGTACATTAAGTTTACCTGCAGGGCACGGTAACGTCTTCACCTACAAATTGGGTGCTTATTATCCAGGCGTTGAAGACGTAGCTGGCGAAAACGGTGCTATGGATAATGAAGCAGGTTTTGGAGCAGATAAAGTATACTATATTCCAACAGATGCTAGCGGAACGGTAACATTGGAAACTGTATTTGGAGATAACAATCCAGCTAACCCCTTCCTACCTCGTACTATTACACTTCATGTAGATATGAATAATCAAGAAGTCTCAAGCGATGGAGTACATGTCGCAGGTAGTTTCCAAGGATGGGATCCTGCAGCGACCGAATTGCTTGATCCAGATATGGATGGAATATATGCTGTTGATATAGAAGCAAATGCTGGAGATACTTTATACTATAAATTTTTGAATGGTAACTCGTGGGGTACTGATGAGTCCGTCCCCGATCCTGCATGCGGTGGTGCTGGAGGATTCGGTAGTGATAGATTTTTGGTTGTCCCTGATGTAGATACCATGCTTCCACCGGTGTGTTTTGGTGAATGTATATCCTGCGATGAATCGTATGTTACGTTTCATGTAGATATGGAAGAAACACCTGTAGCACCAGAAGGCATCTTTTTAGGTGGAGGCCAATGGCATAATAACTATCAGTTAATGACTTTGATTCCTGGTGAAGAAACTATTTACAGCGTAAAAATGGTTCTACCTGAAGGATCTCACTATTACAAGTTTAATAATGGTGGAAACGATAGTGGCTATGAAGATGGTGGGAACCTTACAAATGAAGGTTGTGGAGATGGTGACAACTGGGGCGACCGTACTATTGTAGTAGGTGAGGAAGATTCCATGACTCCTCCTTTCTGCTTTAGTTCTTGTTACACATGTGGTGGTGATCCTGTAGAAGCTAGTATAACATTCCAGGCAGATATGACCACATTACTTTCCCAAGGATGGGATAATAATACCCATTTTATGGAACTACGCGGTGGAATGAATGGTTGGGGTGAAGGTGACGTTTTCCAGGAAGACCTCACAGATCCAAACCTCTACACACTTACAAAGATGATTACAGCAACTCCCGGAAGTCAACATGAGTGGAAGTTCAAAGCGAATCCAGATGAGAACTTTAATAATGGAGGTTGGGAAACTGCAGCGAATAGAGTGTTTGAATTTACTGGAGAAGATCTGGTTTTAGCAGCTGAGCAGCCTGTAATTCTTCCAATTGGTGAACTCGGAAATGATGTAACGGTCGAAATTCACGCGATGTGGATGATGAACACAATGAATGTAAATACAGGCGATTACTTTCAAGCCCATCCAGACACATTAATTATGAATGGCTCATTCTTAAATTGTTGGTGTACATGGGGAGACTGTATGGGACCTGATTGTGTCGCTCCTTGTTCGCCTGATGTTCCTAGGCTTACCGATGCTGATGGTGATGGAGTATTTACCGGCGAACTTATGCTTCCTGCAGGGCATGGAAACGTCTTTACCTATAAACTTGGTGCTTACTATCCAGGTATTGAAAATGAAGGTGGTGAAAATGGTGCAATGGATAATGAAGCCGGTTTTGGAGCAGATAAAACATTCTACCTTGACACGGATGCAAGTGGAACTGTTGTTCTGCAAACTGTATTTGGTGATAATAACCCGATGAATCCATGGGCAGGACCTGGTGGATATCTAGCAAATGGTGGATTTGAAGAAGGCCCAGCAAGTTGGGGCAGCTGGCCACCTGAGTTAACCAATTGGGAAGTCAATGATCTACACCCATTTGAAGGAATGCACAGTTTGCAAATCACTCCACGTTCAGATGACTCGGATGCAAATCCAGAGTGGACACCAGTCTACCAAAGTTTTTCATTGGAAGGACTAAATTTAGAGCCAGGAAACTACATGCACATGCATGGCCATGGTATGACTCCTGCTGGTAATGCAGTATCTGGAAACAACAATGGATATCTTTTCCTTGAGTTTTTCGATGCAGGTTGGTCACAATTAGCCAAGTATACATCCAATGTAGTTGATGCCTCAGCTACAACAGATATGTGGCATGAACTTATGGTCACAGGTATGGTGCCTGAAGGAACAGTCAATATCAACGTTGGCTGTGAATTATGGCAAGGGCCTGAGGCTGATGCTGGTGCTGTGTATTTTGATAATGTTGGTATGATGATATCTGCAGGTGACCAATTGTCCTCTGATGCAGAAATTATCACTCCAAGGGAATTTGCGCTACTTGGCAACTATCCTAACCCATTTAATCCTGTAACCACCTTGCGTTTTGATTTAGATTATACATCTAACGTTAACGTAACGATATACAACATTTTGGGTAATGAAATTATTACCCTTCAGAATGGGGAATTAAATGCAGGAAGGCATGCTTTACAGTGGAATGCAAATAATGCCTATGGACAAAAGGTTCCTTCTGGATTATACCTTTATAAGGTAACTTCAGATAATAGATCCTTAACAGGAAAAATGCTGCTTATGAAGTAGTATTGAACCAGTTAACATTAAAAAGGGGGAGTTTTACTCCCCCTTTTTTTTTATCTTTCTCAACTAATATTTTATCTCATGAATAATTTACGTCTTTTTGGATTATTATTAATCTCTCTATTCATATATACTTGTGAAAAAGAAGAAGACCTCAGTGTTATTGCAACCGTTGGAAATAGCATCATTACTGATGATGATTTTGTTTCTTCCTATTCAAATAAATTAATTAACACCTCAATAAAAGACTCAGAATTTGAAAGATTAAGGACATTAGATGAATTGATTCGAACTAGATTATTTGCTGAAGAAGCTCGATACAAAAATTTATTAATTGATTCTATAGGTTTGGATAGAATTCGACTAGCGACTGAAAAGGCAATTCGCCAGGAACTTTATAATTCTGTAATTAAATCAAATCAAATTAGTGTTCCAGATAGTTTAATTAGAAAACACTTCATTTGGAAAAATACTGAAATTTTATTAAAACATGTTTTTAGTTTAAAAAAGGACAAACTTGATAGTCTCTTTTCTATAATTGGAAATAATGAAAAAATATTTGATCAAGTTGCAAAAGAATTGTTTCAAAGTAACAATTTAAAGAAATCAAAGGGATCATTGGGATGGGTTTCATATGATGTTCTTGACCCAAACATAGAAAAAATTGCTTTTTCAATGCCCCTTGATACAATTATTGGACCAGTACGATCTGGATATGGATGGCATATTCTTCTAAAAAAAGATGAAAAAAAACAAATGATTCTTAGCGAAGAAGAGTATCAAAATACGAAGTATCGTTTAAAACAAAACATAATAAAAAAAAGAAGGCAGACTATTGCAAATAATTATGTTAATGATTTACTAAACGATAATATTTCAATAAATGATGATCTTGTAATAAATACATTAAATCAAATTAGAAGGATTATCCAAAAAAGAAATATGAATCAAGTCCATTCAAAAGATAAAGAATTTATCCTGAAAGATATTTTAAATCTGAAGATGAATTCTAATACCATCTTAGCTAGCTATAAGGACGGCAACTTCACAACCAACGATTTACTTAATTACCTTCGAAATTCAAATCCAAAATTATTTATAGATAACCCAATTCGCGCGTTTTATATGTGTTTACGGGATAAACTCTTAACCAATGAAGGAATGCGTTTAAAGCTTTTAAATAAAGAAAAAGTCCAAAGAAAAATCAAATCAGCTGAAGATCAGTTTCTGGCAAGAGAGTTTCTTCTCAATACTTTACCCAATAAAGAAACCATCAGTATTCCTAAAGAAGAATTAGGGAGAATAACACTCAAACTAAAAAATAAATATACCATCGCTATTTTCCATGATCATTTAAACCTTTTATTTAAAGATAAACGGATATAACTAGCCTCTTAACTTAGATATCCTTTACACATCTAAAGCCCGTATGGTTCAAACCAGTATCTTTTGCAGAACTCATTCTTCTAGAAACTCGATATCCAGAACAGTAGCTATCATTACAAAGATATGAACCTCCCCTCATCACCTTCTTTGTTGCATATGGCTCAGATGGATCATACGAGGTCGTTGGACCTATAGGGTTTTTACAGGTACCGCTTTCCTTATCAATACTATAACTATTAAATTGATAATAGTCAGAACACCACTCCCAAACATTTCCTGCCATATCAAATAAACCATAATCATTAGGAGGAAATGATCCGACAGGAGCAGTGAAATAATATCCATCCTGTTCTGTGTTATCATATGGAAAATGACCTTGCCAAAAATTTGCCTTTAACGGTTTTTTATCAATAGGTTCATTACCCCAGGGGTAGATTGCATTCTTTTTTTTCCCCCTTGCTGCCCATTCCCACTCAGCTTCTGTTGGAAGTCTTTTTCCTGCCCATTTAGCATATGCAAATGCATCATCCCAAGAAATGTGAACAACAGGATGGTCCATAATTTTTTTTATTGAACTATTTCCTCCAAACGGATGTTTCCAGGATGCACCTATTTTCCATTCCCACCATTTTGATTCATCGAGTAAAGGAATTGGATATTTGCCTGCCTTAAATACTAATGATCCTGGTTGTAATAATGAATCCGATGGTTTTGGAGTATTCGGAGGTAATTGACTTGCAATGTCACTCCAATCAATTTTTTTTTCAGCAGTGGTTATATACCCCGTTGCATTTACAAATTGAAGAAATTGATGATTGGTAATTTCATATTTATCCATCAAAAAGGAATCTACTATGACTTCATGGACAGGTTTCTCATCTGTATATGCATCTGGTTTGTCACTTCCCATAAGGTATTTCCCTCCAGGAATTAAGACCATATTATTTGAATACTCTCGAAACGAAGAACTTTTATTTGATGGAATGTACTTATATAAATAAACTGCAACAATAAGTGATACTATCACGATTATATATCTAAAATTATTGTACAAATCGTTCCATAGATTTATAATTTTGAACCACACCTCCATACGGAAATCCATATTGTTCTGATCTAGAATTTTCAAAAATATCCTTAGCTTTTTTCACGATTTTAGGATGTGAATGTGCTTGATTATTTGTTTCACCTTTATCCTCATTTAAATCGTAAAGCTCAATATCAGAATTAAGGTTATATCTCACTGCTTTCCAATGATCAAATCTCACTGATTGTCTAAACCCTCCATTAGGCAAATTCTGAAACCACCCACTGAGCTGGAATTCCCAATTTAAGTAATCATGCTTTGACTGCTCTTTTGATATAAGTGTGGGTAAGAATGAAATTCCATCTAGACCTTTTGGAGTTTTATATCCAATTATTTCAGCGAAGGTAGACATAATATCTTGGAACCCTGAAATATGATAGGTTTTACTGTTAGACTTAATTTTATTTTTCCAATAAGCAATAAGCGGGACTCGTATCCCTCCCTCGTATAAATCTCTTTTGCCCCCTTTCAAATTTCCATTACTATTGAAAAACTCTAATTCGTGACCACCATTATCAAAATGCGGGCCGTTATCACTTGTAAATAAAATCAACGTGTTATCCAGTTCACCTAGTTCCTTTAGTTTATTGATCAGTCGACCTATCTGTCGATCTAGTAATGTGATTTTTGCAGCATGAGCTTTCTCAATATCTGGCCAATCTTCTTCTTTATAATCAAGTGTATCTCTAATGGGTCCCTCAAAACTATGTGGAGCCCTATATGACATGAATAAAAAAAATGGTTCCTTCGAACTTTTCTTATCAAGAAAATCAAACGCAACATTTGTCCTTAGATGATCTTTACAATCATAGTTTTTATAATCATAGGGGATGAATTCCTGATCACCATTTACCCATAATCTATTCGGCAAAAATGTTCTACCACCAAACCTACCAGACCATTGCTCTTGCACTGCAAAATCAAAACCATGACCAATCGCCCAAGTGTCTACATCATCTGGTTTATCTAAATGCCACTTCCCTATAAATGCAGTTTGATACCCCGCATACTGAAACATTTTCCCCAAAGTGAATTCATCTTTTCCTAACGCAGCACCCTCCCACCTATCATTGCCGTAAAAACCCGCGTTTCCTCGAATAGAAACCTTTGATGATTTTTTCCCAGTAAGCAAAACTGCTCTTGAAGGCGCGCATGCTGCGTTTCCAGCATAAAAGTTTTTAAAAATCATACCTTCTTTGGCCAATGAATCTAAATTAGGTGTTCTAATAATTTTTTGACCATACGATCCTAGTTCATTGTATCCCAAATCATCAGCCAACAACAAAATGATATTTGGTTTCTTTTTGCGCAATCCTTTACTCGAGTTGCACGAAAAACTCAAAATCAAAGACAAAATTAGAAAATGGCTTTTCTTCAAATAAAAAAAATAGTTTTTAATTAGTTTATTTTTCATGTTCTATGGACTAAGGACTAAAGATTAAAGTTTTTCTTAATTTTACTAGACAAAGCATGCTGCAGCATAGAATATCTTGGATGTTCACTTAAATTCGTAATTTCTGCTCTAACCTGATCCATCTGGTACAATTCTTTTTGTACTACATTTCTATTATTCGCCAGATCCTGCCACTCAATATAGTTAAAATCCTTTGTATAGACTGCATAGGCCATATAATTCGAGAAGGAACGATCTTTCTGAAAAGTTTGATATTGGCTAAATGCCACTCTAGGACTTTTAAGAGATGGTTCCTTTACAAAAATAGCTAAACTTTTTCCATCCAAAGCAGGGTTCTTTTCAATCCCATTCAAATCAATAAGTGTGGGATATATATCTAACAATTCTACAAAATTCATACACTGACCGCTATTAGGATTAGAAGGATCTACAATTATCAAAGGGGTGTGTGTACTTTTTTCATAAGAGGAATGTTTCCCCCAAATCTGTTGGTCTCCAAGATGAAATCCATGATCGCTCATAAGAACTATGATTGTGTCTTCATCAAGATCTAACTTTTCCAACTTGCCAATTATTCTTCCTACAAGGCTATCAATGAAGCTTATTGATGCCATATAGCCATGGATTAATTCTTTAGCATCTTTATTCTTAACCTTCTTATTTCGGTAATTTGTATCAAAATAGTTTTCAGAGTAACCTTTATAAGCTGCCAACTCAGACCACTGATATACGATAGTATCCCCATCTATTGGAGCGGTGTCATAATCTGATACCTGTATTTCACTACTATCATATAATTCCCAAAACTTCTTGGGAGCTACAAAAGGAAGGTGAGGCTTTCGGAATCCAACCGCGTAAAAGAACAAATCTTCTTTATTTTTTTCCAGATGTTTTTCTAAAGATTCAGAAATATGATAATCATTATAATTACCTATAGGTAAATATTCTTTTTCTGTAGCAGGTCTTTCTGCTTTTTCTAATATTTGATTGTTAGGTAATCCATAAGACTCCCATTGTAGATCACCATCAATCCATTCGATATCATATATGTAGTCCCAAGATAGGCTATCATCACGTATATCATGGTATACTTTCCCAAAGGAATATGTTTTGTAACCATGTTGTTTCAAATAACCAGGCAAAGTCACATGGGATTGGAATTGTGATTTGTCATTATAATTACCTTTATGACCTAACCTTTCAGGACTAAGCCCAGTCAAAAAGCTCATTCGGGAGGGGCTACAATTTGCATATTGAGCATACGCTCTTTTAAAAGAGACTCCTTTTTTTACTAGTTTATCAATATTTGGTGTAACTGCAATACTGTTTCCCCAGGAATAAATTTCAGGCCTCATATCATCTACAATAATCATAAGAATATTTTTTTTTGTTGGAACAACTGCTTTACTACTACAACTCAAATGGAAAAAAATTACTAAAAAACTAATTTTAATTAGCATTTGAAAAAACAACCTTTTTACTAGGTAAATATCCTAACCTATGTGCCTTAAATTCAATTTCTATCCCTTCTTTATAAGCAATTGGATTTGTATAAGGCCTCCATCCCTTCCAAGAAATTGTATCTTGCTGGGAGAATTTAAATCCAATATTTGCACCTTCTGTTTGGCAACTAGCAACCAAATTATCACCAACTTTGTTTATTATAGGATCTCTAGTTGTCGGTTGAATTTTATTTGGCCAAAACGATTTAATCAATTCTTCTTCTGGTATGTGTCCTTTATCATCAACCTCTTTCATCCACTTTAAACATTCATTTCTTAGCTCATATAATTTATCCTTATATTTAGGATCATCAGCAAGATTATGTAATTCATGAGGATCTAAATATGTATCAAATAACTCTTCTTTAGGTTTTTCATTTCTAAACCACAACAATTGGAAATTGTCCAACTGACCATTTTGGTTCATTATTAAAAGCTCTTGCATTGAATCCATTTTTTCCCTGTATTCTAAAGGAAGGTAGTAAGGTTTTTCGGGATTGAAATTTTTTAAATATTTATATCGATTATCTCTCACCGCACGAATCATATCATAATGCTCGTCAAACCTGTCAGCAGCACCATGAATATATTTCCTATTATTATTTGATTTGTATTTTCCTTCAAATACTTGCCCCTGATGGTATTCTGGTATGGATATGTTCACCATGGAAAGAAGTGTTGGAGCAAAATCTACAAAACTGATAAGTCTTTCATCTATTTCACCCGCACGGAACTGATTTGGATATCGAATAATCATTGGAACCCTAATCCCTGAATCATACAATAGTCTTTTTTCTCTTGGTAATGGTCCTCCATGGTCTGTGTAAAAAACAACAATTGTACTTTCTAATAAATTATCTTCCTCAAGTTGTTTTAGTATTAGACCTACTTTATTATCCATTTCAATAATATTAGAATACATACGTTTCATATCCCTTTTTACAATGTCACTATTTGGCAGATATGGTGGAACAGAAATTTGAATGTTATCAGGTGTATAAAGTGGTTTTTCAATATTAGCAAATTGTTCCCACCATTTACCTATTCCTCGCTCTGGAGGGAATGTATCTAAATCAAAATGACGATACCATGGATCCCATAGATTAGACTCATGGGTGACCCCAAAATTAAAAATAGAATAAAAATTTTGATCTTTAGCTCTATTCCTCCAATGAGCAAAAATACTTGATTCATCCCATGCAGTTATTGATTTATAAAACTGATAATCTTCTTTTTTATTATTTGTACAATAATACCCATTTTCCCTGAGTATTTGGCTTACCATTTTTACTTGAGGAGGTGGGACAACTTCATAGTTAATGAGACCTTTTTTTTTTGCTGCTGGTTGCTGAGAAAGTGTTCTCATATGGTGGGCACCAATACTTGTTGGATACATGCCTGTCACTATGGATGCTCTGCTAGGGGAACACACACCTGAAACAGAATAAACATTAGTATAACGTACTCCTTCATCTGCCAACCGGCTTAGATTAGGTGTAACTATTGTTGAATCTCCGAATGGTGGAATATAAAGACCTAAATCCTCAGCCACTAACCAGACAATATTTGGTCTATTTGCTAAGTTTTTCTCATCCGAGCATGATATGATTAGTCCTAAAAATAGTAAAATACTACTTTTTATTGTATTCATTATATGCGGATTGATAAGAAGGAAGAATTTCGTCATATTGTGAAGGAGTTTTTAAAACAGACTGAATATGTTCAGATGCTAAATCATTTATTACTTTTACAATTTCTTTATTTTCTTTTACAATATTATATTTTTCAGAAGGGTCATGTTCAACGTTATAAAGTAATGGCATGTCTTTTTGAGTAGGTCCATCATCCCATGGGTTTGGATCTTTTATATACATCTTCCATTCATTATATCTTAGTGCAATTAATGTGTCTTGCCTGTAATAATGAACATCCGTTCTAACATTACTATTCTCAAAAAATGTTTTCCTTATATCTACACCATCTAAAAATTTCTTTTCATACTCTCCGCCTGCTAAAGACACTAAGGTAGGAAAAAAATCAAGTGTGGAGGCCAAAGCAGTTGTTGTTACTTCAGGTATCCTTCCAGGCATCCAAGCAATCGCAGGTACCCGATATCCTCCTTCATATACACTTCCCTTATTCCCTTTTAGTAAACCAGAAGAACCACCATTAATATTTGCCCATCCCCATGGCCCATTATCACTTGTAAAAATAACAAAAGTATTTTCTGCAATTTTCAGGTCCTTCAAAGTTTTTAAGATTTTACCCACGCTTCTATCTACCTCCTCAACAACATCTCCATAAGCTCCTCTCATGCTAAGATTTTTATTTTCATCTGTTAGGACTAAAGGTGTATGAGGAGCAGTGTGTGCTAAATAAAGGAAAAATGGATTGTTCTTATTTTGACGTATAAAATCAATCGATCTTTGCGTAAACATTTCAATAAAATTGCCCTGATCCAAGCTAACTCCAACTGTATCATAATCATCCAAAAAAGGTAATGGAGGAAAATTATTTCTGGCATAGTCCCATTTACTTTCTGGCCTCATATCGTTTGAGTATGGTATACCGTAAAAAGAATCAAAACCGTGATTCAAAGGCATATACTTTTTTAAGTGCCCTAGATGCCATTTACCAATGCATGCAGTTTTATAGCCATTTTTTTTGAGAGCTGAAGCAATTGTTACTTCTTTGGGATCCAAACCACCTGCGTTATCAGGAAACAAAACACTTCGTTTCCCATACATACCAGTTTGTACTGGTAACTTTCCTGTCAAGAGTGCAGCTCGGCTCGGTGTGCAAATGGAGGATCCAACATAAAACTGAGTAAACCTCATACCTTCACTTGCCATTCGGTCAAGGTGTGGTGTTTTAATGGTAGGATGACCATAGGATCCAAGGTCTCCATAACCTAAGTCATCTGCAAAAATAATGATAAAGTTTGGTTTTATTTTAGGATCAACCTTTGAACAGGAAGATAAGCTAAATAATAAAAGGGCAACGCATGGTCCAAAATATTTTGAAAATATTTTCAAATCACTTTACTCCCTTTACCAAATAATTATCAATATGCTGGTACATAGTCTCAAAATGATGACCAAACCTAGATTTTCCTCTTCGCCTTGTTTGGGTAATAATTATATTGTTATCCAAATCTATTCTAAACTGTGAGGAGGTAGCAGAACCATGTCCTATAACATTTTCACTTAACATAAATGACTCGGTGCCTAAATCCTTATTCTTAATTTTCCACTCTTGAAACATCGTTCCAATTCCTACGCGTCTCCCCCTATCCCAATCATTATCATAAGTAAGGTTTGGATAAAACTGCTTTAAATCCTTTGGAAGAATTTTCTCATAGGTGTCTTCTGAAAAATATTGTTTGCCGCCATATGAACCTTTATTCAAAACCATCTGCGCTAAAAGGGAAAGGTCATAAGCCGTGCTGTGAACACTGTATCCTAGATCCCAAGTATGATAGGTGTTTTTCATTCCCAATGGTTCGTATAAATACTCATGGAATAATCGAAAAACACTTTTCCCAGAGACTGCTTCCATTACCTTACCGGCCAGGTCATGACCCATCCCATTGTACTTATATCTTGTACCCGCAGTTTTACTTTTAATTGTTTGAAATAAAGTATTTTCTAGCCATGGGTTGTGGACACCATTGAATAATCCATGCCCATCCAATCCACTTGTATGTGTAAAACAATGTCTAAGAGTTATCGCTTGAGGACCTTCTGAAGGAAAGTCTGGTAG
>ENA-OSEY01002083-OSEY01002083.1-marine-metagenome-genome-assembly--contig:-NODE-2083-length-13199-cov-8.611873_pt1 | contig 13199 bp, 14 predicted proteins | sample MGYA00248465_ERZ534230 | MGnify/ENA primary metagenome ERZ534230 (study PRJEB26409, sample SAMN06344110) | marine metagenome | isolation source: Sea water from surface | place: Atlantic Ocean:Southern... | reverse complement strand
AGAGCTGGAAGGTATAGATCATTGGGAGATGGTCAAATTGATTTTAAAACTATCTTCTCAAAATTAACTCAATACGGTTGTGATGTTTGGGCAGTTTTGGAGTGGGAATGTTGTATCAAAAGTCCTGAGCAAGGTGCAACTGAAGGTGCAAAAATAATTCAAGATTTAATAATTAATTGCACCGATAAAAAATTTGATGATTTTGCAGGAGGTAAAACAAATGATGAAGATTTAAGAAACATTTTAAATATTTAATTATGAAAAAATTATTAATAATTGTCCTGATTTTAACAACAAGTTTTGGCTTTTCTCAAGACTCTGAATGGACTTATCTTTTTGATGGAAAGACTTTAGATGGTTGGCATGAATATAATGGAGATAAAATAAGCAAAAATTGGTCAGCTAAAAATGGAGAACTTGTATTTACTGCTCCAAATGATAATCTAAGTAGAGGTCAAGATATTGTAACTGATAAAAAGTTTACAAATTTTGAATTATCACTGGAGTGGAATATAAGTAAGGGAGGTAACAGTGGTGTTTTTTTTAAAGTAGTTGAAATTCCTGAAGTTGATACTCCATGGAAAACTGGACCTGAGGTTCAGGTTCTAGATAATGATAATTTTGATGCAAAGAGATGGCACAAGGCACCAGCTCTATATGACTTGAAGCCATTAAGAAGGGTTAAGTACAATAAATATGGTGAGTGGAATCATTTAGTTTTAAAAGTTGACCATAATCAAAATATTGGCTCTATAACCTTTAATGGACAGAAAGTATATGACTTCCCTTTGTATGGTCCTGAATGGGATGAAATGGTTAATAGATCAAAATTCAGTGGTGACAGTTATTTTGAAGACTTAACACCTGAACACCCTTTCTTTACATATGCACCTTTTTTTGGAAAATTTAAAACAGGTAGTATTGGTCTTCAAGATCATGGATTCACTGTAAGATATAGAAACATTAAAATTAGAGAGTTATAATTTTAAATGGCTAAAATGAAGAGATTAATTTATCAGTTTTATATTTTATTTCTATTTACTTTTTTCTTTAGTTGCTCTAATGAAACTTCACAGGGTTGGACCTATATTTTTGATGGTAAAACTTTTAATGGTTGGCATTCCTATGGTGAGGACATAATTGGAAGTCAATGGTCAATAAATAATGGAGAGTTAATATTTACAAATGATGAAAATGAATCAGGTCAAGATATACTAACAGAGAAGGAATACACAAATTTTGAGCTGTCTCTTGAGTGGAATGTCTCTGAGGGAGGTAACAGTGGTATTTTTTATGGCGTTAAAGAGATTCCTGAATTCTCTGCCTTTTCGACTGGTCCAGAAATTCAGATTCTAGATAACCATAATGGTTATGCAGCCTCTGATCTTGAGTATGCACCATCACTTTTTGACCTAGTAAAATCAGAAAATTTAAACTTAAAGTTTAATGGTCACGGAAATTGGAATCATGTAATAGTAAAAATTGATCATGTAAATAATTTGGGAACAGTTAAATTTAATGGTGAACTTGCATACACATACCCATTATCAGGACCTGAATGGGATAAATTAGTTTCTAAATCAAAGTTTGCTCTTGGCAGCGATCGATCAGATGCAACCTATGCCCCAGATTTTGGTAAATTTAAAACGGGGAAAATAGCCTTACAAGATCATAGTACAGATGTCAAATTTAGGAATATAAAAATTCGAGAATTATAAAAATATTATGTTTTACTCGATGGCCTGCTATTCTATAAAAGAGATGCTTATAATAATTAGCAGAATATTTTAATATTGTATGATGGACAATAAGCTTATTGTTTTCTCAGCCCCTTCAGGTGCAGGTAAGACCACTTTAGTAAAGTATATAATTGAAACTTTTAGCGATATCGTATTTTCAATTTCAGCAACATCAAGAATAGCCAGAGGTGAAGAAAAGGATGGAGTAGATTACTATTTTTTAAGTAATAAAGAATTTAAGGCTAGAATTGAAAATGAGGAGTTTATTGAATATGAAGAAGTTTATGGAGGAAACTACTATGGAACATTAAAATCAGAAGTAGATAGGATATGGAAGTTAAATAAAATAGCAATATTTGATATTGATGTTGTTGGAGGTGCGAATATCAAGAATATGTTTCCTAATCAAACTCTCTCAATTTTTGTTATGCCTCCTAGTATTGATATATTAAAAGATAGGCTTCTTGAAAGGGGTGATGTTTCTTTAGAAGAAATTAATGTAAGGATTAAAAAAGCTGAAAGTGAATTAGATTATGCCTCAAGATTTGATAATATTATCATTAATAACGATCTTGAAGAATCAAAAAAAATTGCACATACTTTAATAAAGGAATTTATTGATGAGTAACGTAGGTCTTTACTTAGGAACTTTTAACCCTATTCATAATGGTCATGTTACTTTAGCTGAATATTTTTCAAAACTACCTGAATTAGATGAGGTGTTGGTTGTTATTAGCCCCCAAAGTCCCTTCAAAAAAGAAATTGAACTAATAAGTGATGAAGATAGGTTGAAGATGGCTGAAACTGTATTCAAAAAGTTTGATAATGTTAGAGTCTCAGATATAGAATTTAAAATGTCTAAACCTAATTTTACAATTGATACTTTAAAGGAATTCAAAAAAAGACATAGATATAATAATTTAATTTTATTAATTGGAGAGGATAACTTGATAGGTTTTAATAAATGGAAAGATTATAAAAAAATTATTGAAATTGCTGAAGTTTATGTTTATCCAAGGGATACAGATCAAAAAATTCCTAATGAAATATTATCTAATAACAACATTAAGTTAGTTGATGCACCTAAAATCAAAATCTCGAGCAGTCGTATTAGAGAATTAATTAGCTCAAAACAAAGCATTGACTCATTGGTTCCAAAAGAGGTTTTGAAATTCTTTGAATTAAACAACTAAATTTTTAATCAAGTCAATGAGATTATCTGTTAGTTTTTCTCTTGAAAGTGACTCAATGTTTTTTGGTATCTCCTTCTTATAATTTCCATCTAACCAATTATCATATTCTTTTTTTATAAAATCCATTACCTTCATTACATCATTACTATCTGCATTAAAAGATTTTTTAGAATTTTGCAAGATGATATTTGACTCATGAGCTGAGTTTGAAAAGTTTATAATCGGAGAACCTGAGGCCAGATATTCTATAAGTTTACCTGAAACCATATCAGTATCTTCGGTATTTAAATAATTAAAATTTATTAATAAATGGGATGACTTGATAATCTTTATTGCTTTTTCATGAGTTACATAACCATTATCAATAAGTTGAATTTTTTCTGAAAAAAGATTTTTGATTTTTTTATCAATTTTGCCGGCAAAAGTAAAGATCATATTTAAATCTTTATACTTATCCTTTAACAAGCTTAATACCTCTAGGAAAAGTTGATAATTATGATTTTTAGAAAGGATACCAGTAAATACAATATTATAGCTATCAGGTTTAATTTCTTCAATTTTATCATAAGCTATTTTATCATATCCATTGTAAATCTTATAAATTTTTTTTGTGTTCGATAATTTATCTTTTAGAATAGATTTATATCTTTTACCTACAGTTGTTAAAATAGCGTCTGCACTATTTAATACATCTACCTCAAATTTTAAATTTAATTTTTTGACATAATTAAATTGAAATTTATTTTTCAAATAAAAAAGTTCAGCCCATGGATCTCTTAAATCAACTATCCATTTTAATTTAAACTTATTATAAATTTTTTTACCTATTAAATGAGATGAATGAGGAGGGCCTGTAGTAATTATACAATTAATATTATTTTCTTCAATTAGTTTTTTTGCCTTTTTAAATGCAAAGTAGTTCCATCCAATTCTTGAATCAGGAATAAAAAAATTTAATCTAATAAATGATGCAATTTTATCAAAAAAGGATTGAGTCGGAATGTAAGACTGAGGTATTGCTCTATTTTTATTCCCAGACTTAAATATTGAATATAATTTTAAAATTTCAAAACTAGCTGTCTTGTGAGCTTCAATATCTTTTACTTGATCAATGAGTGAATTATCAATTAAATTATAAGAGGCATATTTAGGGTCAACCGTAAGTATGATAGGATTATGCCCAAATTGTTTAAGATATTTTGCAAAAAACATCCATCTTTGCACTCCTGAGCCCCCTGATGGTGGCCAATAATAAGTTATTATTAGGATATTTAACTTATTCAAACTAATCTAATTTAAGTTGAACTCCAATACCAAAAACTTCTCTCACCTGAAGTCTTGAAATAGCATTATCATCATAAATTAACTGAAAAATTAGTTGAGTTGATAGCAAAGGATTAACATCGACATCAATTTGTGCTAGATAATCTAAGTCTACATTTGAAGCATCTTCTAGATAATTAGAGAATAACTTTAAATCCTGTTTATATTTTACATTTTCAAGTAAGTTTCCCTCAGAGTGAAAAGTTAAATTTGCACCTAATTCATATCTAGATGTTTTATTGGGTAAAACACCAAAATAAGAATCACCACTTTTTAAATCCTGAGTAAATTTTTTGCTGACTAAAATTAATCTTGAAGCAATTGGGGAATAGTTTATCCATAATTTTTCATCTTTTTTCCAAAGAAAGCCCGAACCCAATTGGAAGTATGCTGGGGATAAAATTCTAGTTGTTAGTTCACGTATCTCATTATTATCTGAATCCTTACTGTATTTATATCCATTTCCAATTTGGGAAGTGAAGTTAAAAAATGCTGAAAAAGATAAATTTTTGGTAAATTCTTTACCAATAATAGATTGAAGTAAAATTCTATCATCAATTTTTCTAGCAAACGGAGCATTTTTATATTTAGCTAATCCATATGCAGACTCAAAGTTAGTCAACCAATTCCATCCTTTATCTTCATATTCCCACTCATAGTCAAATTTTATAGTACCTGAAAAGTTGTTAGTTCCTCCTCCTACCCAATCACTAAATCCAGTTTGGTTTAACAAAATTGCAACATTACCTCTGGTTGTCCAAAGAGTATCTTTTTTAGCTTCATCTTGAGAAAAGCTATTTAAAGAAATTATTAAAAAGATTAAAAGAAATTTTTGTTTCATGAAATAATTACAGAAATCCTAATTCAAGTTTTGCTTCTTCACTCATAAGATCTTTTGTCCAAGGTGGATCAAAAGTAATTTCAACTTCTGCTGTTTTGACTTCGTCAATTGATCTGATTTTCTCTTCAACTTCTTGTGGAAGAGATTCAGCAACCGGACAGTTTGGTGAAGTAAGGGTCATTAAAATTTTAACTTCATTATCTTCATTTACAAATACATCATAAATTAGTCCTAACTCATATATATCTACAGGTATTTCAGGATCGAATATTGATTTTAATTCTTTAACAATTTTTTCACCTAAATCTTTTGTATTTATTTTTGTCATTTTACTTTTTTGCTTGATATGCTAGAGCATATATTTTAATTTGTTTTATCATTGATAAGAGTCCATTAGCCCTAGTCTGTGATAGGTGGCTATTTAAACCTATTTTATCTATAAAATCTATATTAGCTGAAATAATTTCTTCAGGTGTATGACCTGAGAAAACCCTGATTAAAAGAGATATAATCCCCTTAGAAATTATTGCATCACTATCTGCCTCAAATACAACTAGGTTATTATCAAAAGATGAGTTAAGCCATACTTTACTCTGACAACCTTTTATAAGATTTGAATCAATTCTGTTACTATCGTTAAATTCAGGGAGATTCTTGCCAAGATCAATTAGGTACTGATATTTTTCTGACCAATCTTGAAAAAAATTGAACTCATCAATAATTTGATCCTGTATTTGTTGAATGCTCTGCACAGTTAAAATTAAGCAATTATCCCAACATTTTTGATGCCTTTTCAATTGCATCAATAAATAAATCAATTTCACTTTTTGTATTATAAAAGGAAAAAGAAGCCCTGACAGTTCCAGGAATATTAAAATGATCCATAATTGGTTGGGTACAATGCTGTCCAGTTCTGACAGCAATTCCATATTGGTCAAGAATAGAACCAATGTCTGATGGATGGTGATTGCCAATATTAAAAGAAATAACAGATATTTTATGATCTATATCTCCGTATATTTTTATATTATCAATTTTTTTAAGATTTTCAGTAGCATAATCTAATAGTTCTTTTTCATATGCTTCTATATTGTCAAAGCCAATTGAGTTCATATAGTCAATAGCTGCACCAAAACCAATAACTCCAGCAATGTTTGGAGTTCCAGCTTCAAATTTGTGAGGAAGGTCTGCATATTCAGTTTTATTAAAAGTAACTGTGGATATCATCTCACCCCCTCCTTGATAGGGCGGTAATGAGTTTAATAATTCTGATTTTCCATACAAAAATCCAACTCCAGTTGGACCACATAATTTATGTGCTGACGCAACATAGTAATCAACATCTAATTCCTGTAGATTAATTTTAAAATGGGCAGCACCTTGAGCACCGTCAATTAAAACTTTACTTTTATTCTTGTGGGCAAGATCAATAATTTCTTTTATTGGATTCACAATACCAAGGGTATTTGATACATGATTAATAAAGACAAATTTTACTTGATTGGTAAGTAATGACTTATATTCATTCATATCAAGAGTGCCATCATCATTAATTGGTATTACTTTTAATTTTGATCCTGTTTTTTCACATAACATTTGCCAAGGGACAATATTTGAATGATGCTCCATCTCTGATACAATTAATTCATCTTTTGAAGAAATCAATTTTTCTAGACCTGAAGAAATAATATTAATACCATGTGTAGTTCCTGAGGTGAAAATTATTTCATGATCATGAGCAGCTCCAAAATGATTTTTTATTATTGACCTGGAATTTTCATATTTATTTGTAGCATCTGCACTAAGAGAGTGTAAACCTCTGTGAATATTAGAATTATTTTCTTTGTAATAACTTGAAATTACATCAATAACCTGATTTGGAGTTTGAGATGTAGCAGCATTATCAAAGTAAATCAGGTCAGTATTATTGACCTTTTTACCAAGTATTGGAAAGTCTTTCCTTATTTTATATACATCCAACATTTATAAATCAAAGCCTAAGTCAACACCTAGCTTTTTTGAGATTAGTGAGTTAATTCTTTTCTTAAGACTAGGAATATTTACACTTTTAAGAATACTATTTGCAAAACCATATGTAAGCAAAGCAACTGCTTCTTTATCTGGAATACCTCTAGATTTAAGATAAAAAAGTGCTTCTTTATCAAGCTGGCCAATTGTACAACCATGAGAACATTTAACATCATCAGCAAATATTTCTAATTGTGGTTTTGAGTTAACCTTAGCTTTATTGTCAATTAAAATATTATTGTTTTGCTGAAATGCATTTGTTTTTTGTGCAATTTGGTCAACAAGTATTTTTCCATTAAAAACACCAACAGATCTTTCAGAAAAAATTCCCTTATAATCCTGATGGCTTTCACAATTTGGTTGAGCATGGTTCACAAGTGTATTATGATCTACATGCTGATCTCCTTCAAGCATTGTAAGGCCTTTTAATGTAGATTGGATATTCTCGCCTTTATGATAGAAATTTAAATTGTTTCTTGTTAATTTTCCACCAAAGGAAAAAGTGTGTACCCTAACATTACTATCCCTCTGCTGATCAATAAATGTATTGTCAATTAAATTAGATGTTTCTATGTCATTTTGAATTTTATAATAATCAATAAATGAATTCTTCTCAGCATATATCTCAGTTAGTGAGTTAGTAGCACCATCATGTGATCTCAAACTTTGATGTCTTTCTATTATTTCAACTCTAGCATTTTCTTCAACAATTATTATATTTCTTGGCTGAAGCCACAAAGGTTTATTCTTACCTGAAGAGAAATGTAATATCTGAACAGGATCCTCCGGCAAAACAGATTTTGGTATATGGATGTAAGCTCCTTCCTTAGTATATGAGGTATTTAATGAAGCTAGACTCTGGTCGTCTGGAACTATTTTATTAAAGTATTTAGTGATTGTTTTTTTATACTTTGTTTTTGACAAAGCAGCAGACAATACGCATATATCCATGCCATCATGAGTTGTATTTGACAAGAATGGGTTGAAAACACCATCAACAAAAACTATTTTATATGAATCAATATCATTGATTGAATATTTTTCAATGTCCTTTAGTCCAACATTTGGATTGCTTTTGACAGATAAGCTATAGTCTTTTTGTATTATTGACTTAAGAGAAGTATACTTCCATAGTTCATCTTTTTTTGTTGGGAAGCCATCACTTTCGAATCTTTTTAGGGCATTTTTTCTAACAGTGTGGACAGGATTATCAAGATCGATTACTTGTTCAAAAGCAATAAAAGAATCCAATAATTTATCTTGAAAGCTCATATTTAATTACTCTTTTTCAACCAATCATATCCAACAACTTCAATTTTTTTTGCAAGATCTTTATTCCCTGTTTTAACTACTTTACCATCCATGATAACATGTACTTTATCTGGAACTATATAATCTAAAAGCCTTTGATAATGCGTGATAACAATGACAGAGTTATCATCATTACTACACTTTACAACACCATTGGCAACTATTTTTAATGCATCAATATCTAGTCCAGAATCAGTCTCATCAAGAACTGCCAATTTAGGCTCCATCATTGCCATTTGAAAGATTTCATTTCTTTTTTTCTCTCCACCAGAGAAGCCTTCATTTAATGACCTAGATAAAAAATTTGAATCCATATCAAGTAAGTTTGCTTTCTCTCTAATTTTTTTTAACATCTGACTAGATGACATATCTTCAAGTCCTTGAGATTTTCTAGTTTCGTTAATTGCAGTTTTAATAAAGTTTGTTACTGTAACACCAGGAATTTCAACTGGATATTGAAATGACATGAAGATACCTTCATGAGCTCTTTCATCAACACCAAGATCATTTATTTCTTTGTTATCAAAATAAATTGACCCTTTTGTAACCTCATAATCTTCATGCCCAGAAATCACATTTGCAAGGGTGCTTTTACCAGAACCATTAGGACCCATGATGGCATGAATCTCACCTTTCTTAATTTTTAAATTTACTCCTTTTAGAATTGACTTTCCGTCTATCTTACAATGTAAATTATCTATTTCTAACATATATTTTTTTTAACCAACAGATCCTTCTAATGATATTTCTAATAATTTCTGAGCCTCAACAGCAAACTCCATCGGAAGCTTGTTTAGAACTTCTTTGCTAAATCCATTAACAATTAGTGCAATAGCCTTCTCTGTGTCAATACCTCTTTGATTACAGTAAAAAATTTGATCCTCACCAATTTTACTAGTAGAGGCTTCATGCTCAATCTGCGCCGATTTATTTTGAGCTTCAATATATGGGAATGTATGAGCACCACAATCGTTTCCCATCAAAAGTGAATCACATTGAGAAAAGTTTCTAGCATTTTCTGCCATAGGTGAAATTTTTACTAGTCCCCTGTAGCTATTTTGAGACTTTCCTGCTGAAACTCCTTTTGAAATAATTGTGCTTTTTGTGTTCTTACCAATATGTATCATTTTAGTTCCAGTATCAGCCTGTTGAAAGTTGTTTGTAACAGCAATAGAATAAAATTCACCAATCGAATCATTTCCTTTAAGAACACATGATGGGTATTTCCAGGTTACAGCTGAGCCAGTCTCTACCTGAGTCCAAGAAATTTTTGACCTATCATGACAAATACCTCTTTTCGTAACAAAATTATATACTCCGCCGTTTCCATCTTTATCGCCGGGAAACCAATTTTGAACAGTTGAATACTTTATCTCAGCATCATCTAAAGCAATTAATTCTACAACTGCAGCATGTAGTTGATTTTCATCTCTAGAAGGGGCTGTACATCCTTCAAGGTAACTAACATAACTTGATTCATCTGCGATTAACAAAGTTCTTTCAAATTGTCCAGTTCCAGCTTGATTAATTCTAAAATAAGTAGATAATTCCATTGGACACTTAACTCCTTTTGGTATGTAACAAAATGATCCGTCAGAAAAAACTGCAGAATTAAGTGCTGCAAAATAATTATCTCTTTTAGGAATAACAGTACCAATATACTTTCTTACAAGCTTAGGGTGGTTCTTTATAGCATCTGAAATAGAGCAAAAAATTATTCCTTTTTCTTCTAATGTATCTTTAAATGAGGTAGCGACTGAAACAGAGTCAACCACAACATCCATAGCAACTCCACTTAATCTTTTTTGTTCGTCAATTGAAATTCCGAGTTTATTGAATGTTTTTAAAAGCTCTGGGTCAACTTCATCTAAAGATTTGAGATTTGGCTTTTTCTTAGGTGCCGAATAATAAGAAATCGCTTGATAATCAGGCTCATTATACTTGAGATTTGACCATGAAGGTTTTTTCATTCCTTTCCATATTTTAAATGCGTCCAATCTCCAATCTGTCATCCATTTAGGTTCATTCTTTTTCTTTGAAATAGCAATTACAATTTCTTCACTAAGTCCTACAGGAAATGTCTCAGAATCTATATCTGTATAGAAACCATATTCATATTCTTTAGTTTCAAGTTGTTTCTTTAATTCTTCCTCTGTATAAGCCATAAATAACCTTTAAATATTCGCAAATATACAATTAAATCAAGGTTTTTTAAATATTTTTAAGTGTTAATAAATCTATAATTATGTTATGAATTATAGATAAAATAAATGATCCAATTACGTTAATTTTGAATTATGGATAACATAGAAGAAAATGGTTCAAATGATATTCAAAGTATTAGCGAAAAAGAATTAATTCAAAGAATAACAAAATCTTTTAAAAATAAGAATAGTTCTACTAAAGTTGATATTGGCGACGATGCTGCAATTTTAAGGTTTGAAAAATACAACTTAGCCATATCTCAAGATATTTTAGTTGAGAATGTTCATTTTGACTTATCATATGTGCCTTTAAAACATCTTGGATACAAAAGTGTAGTGGTTAATATTTCTGATATAATTTCTATGAATGTGAAACCCTCTCATGTATTAGTCTCCATAGCTGTCTCAAACAGATTCAAAATTGATGCTATTGAAGAGATTTATGATGGTATTAAACATGCTTGTTCATATTATAGTGTTGACTTAATTGGAGGAGATACAACTTCCTCGAATAAAGGGTTAATGATATCTGTTACATGTATTGGTAATACCAACAGTGAAAAGATTACATTGAGAAAAGGAGCTAATGAAAATGATTTACTTGTAGTTTCTGGCGACCTTGGATCTGCATATATGGGGCTGCAAGTACTCGAGAGAGAAAAAAAAGTTTTTGAGGTTAATCCTAAATCTCAACCAGACCTTTCTAGCTACAGTTATTGTATCGAGAGACAGCTAAAACCTGAGGCAAGAGTAGATATTCTTAATCATCTAAAAGAGATGAATATAAATCCTACCTCTATGATCGATATTAGTGATGGTCTATCATCTGAAATCAACCATCTCTCAGACAATTCAGGTTTATCTTTTCATATTTATGAAGATAAAATACCTATTTCAGATGAAACCAAAAAAGTTTGTCAAGAGTTTAAAATTAGTCCAACAATAGCTGCACTAAATGGTGGTGAAGATTATGAATTATTATTTACTGTACCTAAAAGATTTAAGAAAAAAATAGAAAGTTCCGACTATTTAACAATTATTGGTTCAAGTTTGAATAAAAAAAATGATAATTGTATGATAACAAGTTTAGGTCAAAAAATAAATCTTACAAGTTCAGGATGGGACGCATTTAAAAATGAGGGTTAACCAAGAGCAACATCAAGAATCATCATTATAATAAATCCACCAATAAATCCTAAGGTTGCAACATCGGTATATTTATCAAGCTGAGTTTCAGGGATCACTTCCTCAACTACAACAAATATCATAGCTCCTGCAGCAAATGCTAATGCATATGGTAAAATTGGTGTAAAGAAAGTGACTGCTAATGCGCCAATAACACCTGCTATTGGCTCAACAATAGCGGATAACTGACCGTACCAGAAACTTTTAAATCTACTAATTCCTGACCTTCTTAATGGCATTGCCACTGCTATACCTTCTGGAAAGTTTTGTAGACCAATTCCAAAAGCAAGAACTACAGCACCTGCAACAGATGCCTCTGGAATTCCAGCAGCTACTCCACCAAACAGGACACCTACAGCAAGACCCTCAGGAATATTATGTAAAGTAATTGCTAAAGTTAAAAGAGTTGTCCTTCTCCATGGGGTTTTGATTCCCTCTGCATCTTCTTCTTTAAAATTAATATGTAAATGAGGTAAAACTTTGTCAATACCAAATATGAATAATGCTCCTAGACCAAATCCAATTGCAGAAGGCATAACCTTAACAAACCCCTCACCAGCACTCATTTCAATTGCTGGAGAAAGTAGGCTCCAAAAACTTGCTGCAACCATAACACCACCAGTAAAGCCAAGCATACCATCTAATGCCATTCTGCTCATTGACTTAAACAAGAATACGGAGGATGCACCAAGAGCAGTTACACCCCATGTAAATAATGTTGCATATAATGCACCTAATACAGGGTCAAGAGATGAAAAAAATTCAATTATTTGATCCATATTTGTATATTGTTTATTCTATTTGTCTGCAAAAATAATAATTAGCTTCTATAACGGATGAAGATTGATGAAAAATTTGATTATATAATTTGTGGAGGCGGAGCTACTGGTCTACTTCTATCTCATTCGTTAATTTCTGACAATTTTTTCAATAACAAAAGTGTTTTAATAATTGAAAAAGAACCAAAAATTGAGAATGACAAAACATTTAGTTTTTGGGATAACCAGATAAGTATACTTGATAAAATGGTACATAAATCATGGGAAAGAGCAGAATTTAAAGACTCTGAATTTACTAGCTCGTTCAATCTTGATCCATACAAATACAAAATGGTGAGGTCTGATAAGTTCTATGCATTTATGAAAAAAAAAATTGATAAAGCTTCAAATTTTACTTATTTGAATGCTAGTGTTAATAATATTATTCAGGAATCTGATATAAATTATATTGAAACCGATAAAGGAACTTTTCAATGTTCAATTGTTTTTTCAAGTATTTACAATCCTAAAGAATTTGATTTCAAGAAATACCCACTTATAAAGCAGCACTTTCTTGGATGGACAATTGAAACCCAAGAAGATTTTTTTGATGAAGA
>ENA-OSEY01002081-OSEY01002081.1-marine-metagenome-genome-assembly--contig:-NODE-2081-length-13203-cov-4.328661_pt1 | contig 13203 bp, 14 predicted proteins | sample MGYA00248465_ERZ534230 | MGnify/ENA primary metagenome ERZ534230 (study PRJEB26409, sample SAMN06344110) | marine metagenome | isolation source: Sea water from surface | place: Atlantic Ocean:Southern... | reverse complement strand
AAACGGGTAACGATCTAGAGAAGGATTAATTATTCTTTTGGAACAGCGATAATATTATACCCACCGTCAACAAAATGATTTTCTCCTGTAACTCCTGAAGATAAATCCGAAAGTAAATATAAAGCAGACTTACTTACTTCTATCAAGCTGGGATTTTTATTCAAAGGTGAGTTCTTTTCAGAGTGTCTAAATACATGTCTAGCTCCAGATATTGCAGCGCCAGCTAAAGTTCGCATTGGGCCAGATGATAAGCTATTAACTCTTATATTCTTTTTTCCTAAATCAACTGATAAATAACGAACTGAACACTCTAATGCTGCTTTTGCAACGCCCATTACATTATAATTGGGTGTTGTTCTTTTTCCTCCAATATAACTAAGAGTTAATATTGAGCCTCCATTTTTATCCATTAAGTGTTGTGCCTCTCTAGATATTTCGGTTAGGGAAAAAGAAGAAATAAGCATGGTTCTATTAAAATTTTCTTTAGTAGTATTATAAAACTCTCCCTTCAATTCATTTTTGTCTGAAAATGCCATGGCGTGTACAATAAAATCAATTTCTCCCCATACGTTAGAAATTTCATCAAAAAGTTTTTTAATACTTATTTGATTTTCTACATCACAATTTAAAATAAAATCACAATTTATAGATGAAGCTAATTTATCTATTCTCTCTTTAAATAACTCATTTTGATAAGTTAAGCATAGTTTAGCACCATTTTTATACGCTTCGTGAGCTATTCCCCAAGCAATGGACCTTTCGTTTGCTATGCCCATTACTAAGCCTTTTTTTCCTTCAAGTAACATATTTAATTAATCAAAATATTTTCCGAGAGCTAAGCATGCATTAGTCCCACCGAAACCAAATGAATTAGAGAGGCATACATCATGTGAAAAGTCTTTAACTGTTTTTAACGGTATATCAAGATCATTTTTATTTTCATCAGCCTGCTCAAGATTTAAATTTCCTGAAACAAAGTTATTATTCATCATAATAAGAGTGTAAATTGCTTCTTGTACCCCTGTTGCACCTTGAGAGTGTCCAGTTAATGATTTTGTAGATGTAAGAATGGGCGTACTAGATGTATTTTTAAAAACGTTATTAACGGCTTGAAGTTCAGCAATGTCACCGACTGGTGTACTTGTTCCATGCCCATTAATGTAACGTACATCTCTTTTAATTTTTTCTCCATCAAATCCATTTAAGGCTAATTTCATACATCTTTCTGCACCCTCTCCAGAAGGCGCAACCATATCATAACCGTCAGAATTAGCTCCATACCCTAGAATTTCACCGTAAATTTTCGCTCCTCTAGAGATGGCATGATCATGTTCCTCTAAAACTATAATTCCTCCACCTCCGGAGATAACAAAGCCATCTCTATTCTTGTCATATGGACGAGAAGCAGCCTTTGGGTCATGATTATATTTACTTGAAAGAGCTGCCATAGCATCAAATAAAACAGACAAAGACCAATGAATTTCTTCACCTCCTCCAGCAAAAATAATATTCTGACTTCCATTTCTAATTGCATCTGTCCCAGCAGTTATGCAGTGTGCAGATGTTGAGCAAGCAGAAGTAATTGAAAAGTTTAATCCTTTTATTTTAAATGAATTTGCTAAATTTGCTGAAACAGTAGATGACATACATCTTGGAACCATATATGGTCCAACACGTTTTGGATTTTTTTCTCTTGCTGTGTCAAATGACTTAAGCATGCTTGATGTTGAAGGTCCTCCACTACCTGCAATTAGACCAGTTTTGAAATTAGACACTTCTTCTTCTTTGAGACCACTATCAGCAATAGCCTGTTGCATTGCAATATATGCATATGCAGCACCATCACCCATAAATCTTAAAAGCCTTCTATCAACCTTTTCCTCAAGGTCAACGTCAATATTTCCTTTAACATGGCTTCTAAAGCCCATTTCTTTATAGTCTTCTGCAAAAATAATTCCTGATTTTCCATCATAAAGAGATTTTTGCACTTCTTGTATGTTATTTCCAATTGAGCTGATAATGCCCATTCCTGTTATTACAACTCTTTTCACTTATATTATTCCTTAAATAGACCTACTCGAATATCTTCAGCCTCGTAAACCAAATTATCATCACAAATCACTTTTCCGTTTGCAATTCCTAAAATTAACTTTCTCATTATTACTCTTTTAATATCTAATTTATAAATCAATTTTCTATTATTAGGTAAAATTTGGCCAGTAAATTTAACCCCACCAACAGAGAGAGCTCTTCCTGCACCCTTTCCTCCTAACCAGCCTAAATAAAATCCTAATAGTTGCCATAATGCATCCAAGCCTAGACAGCCCGGCATAACAGGATCATTTTTAAAATGGCAATCAAAAAACCAAAGATTTTTATTAATTTTAAGTTCAGCTAAAACTTCACCTTTTTCAAATTCCCCATCATCAGAAGATATTTTAGTTATTTCATCAAACATTAGCATAGGAGGTGAGGGCAGCGGAGGTCCACCTTCATCAAAAAGTTTTCCTTCTCCACAAGCAATTAGTTGATCATAAGTGAAGGATTTAATTTTACTAATTTCCAATTTAAATCTCCTTTAAAGAGTAATAAGAGACAAACTAACCTAAAAAACATAATAATAAAATCTAAAATAAATTTATTACCTTTCTTGACAAAATTGCATAATTTTTTTACGAGATTAATTACTCCTTATATTTTAAAGGTTATAAATTGATTAAACAAAAACTAAATCAAGCTGGATTAAGGTTAACTAGTCAAAGGCTTAGAATTGCTGAAATCTTATTTTCAGGCCCTCCCAAACATTTTACAGCGGAACATGTTTATGAAATCATTCAAAAACAAAATCTAAATATATCATTGGCTACTATTTATAATACTTTAAGAGACTTTTCTAAAAAAAGGTTAATAAATGAAATAATTTTTGAACCTGGGAGAAATTGGTATGATACACGCCTTGATGACCATCATCATTTTTATAACAAAAAAACACAAAAGTTAATTGATATTAAAAAAAGCGAAATAAGTTTAAAGGAAATGCCCAATCCACCAAAAGGCTGCAAAATTAATAAATACGACGTTATCATTGAAATAGAATAATTATTATTGAACATTGGTAAGTCAGTATTGACTTAATTATACCTTTTCTTATATTAGAATCATTCTAATAAGAGTTTGGAGATTTATATGGATGGTGTAAGCAAATGCCCAGTTATGCATGGGGCAGTTACTAGTAACAATTCTGAAAGAACTACCAATAAAGAGTGGTGGCCTAATCAACTTAGAATAAATATTTTACATCAACATGATAAAAGGTCTAGTCCTTTAAAAATTGATCATGATTATAGAAAAGAATTTTTAAAGTTAGATTATTTTGCTCTCAAGGATGACCTTAAAAACCTTATGACAGATTCGAAGACATGGTGGCCTGCAGACTTTGGGCACTATGGTCCATTCTTCATAAGACTTACTTGGCATGCAGCTGGAACATACAGAACTGGTGACGGTCGTGGGGGAGCAGGTACTGGTGCACAAAGATTTGCACCTCTAAATAGCTGGCCTGATAATGGAAACTTAGATAAAGCACGAAGATTACTTTGGCCAATTAAACAAAAATATGGAAAAAAAATTAGCTGGGCAGATTTATTGGTCTTGGCAGGTAATGTTGCTATTGAGTCAATGGGTGGAAAAACTTTTGGTTTCAGCGGTGGCCGAGCAGATATTTGGTCTCCTGAAGAAGATATTTTTTGGGGAGTTGAAAAAGGATGGTTAGATAATAATCGATACAAAGGTAAGCGAGAGTTGGATATACCTTTAGCTGCAGTTCAAATGGGATTAATATATGTCAATCCTGAAGGCCCTGACGGCAATCCAGATCCATTGGCGAGTGCTCATGATATTCGAGAAACATTTGCGAGAATGGCTATGAATGATGAAGAAACAGTAGCCTTAGTTGCTGGAGGGCATACTTTTGGTAAAGCCCATGGTGCAGGAAACCCTGATTTAGTTGGAGCTGAGCCTGAAGGTGCCCCTATTGAGCAAATGGGACTTGGTTGGAAAAATGATCATGGAACAGGCGTTGGTAGAGATGCTACTACAAGTGGCATAGAGGGAGCCTGGACCGCAAACCCAACACAATGGGATAATGGTTATTTTGATTTGCTATTAGGTTATGATTGGAAACTTACAAAAAGTCCAGCAGGAGCCCATATTTGGCATGCTGTTAACCAAAAAGAAGAGCATATGGCTCCTGATGCAGAAAATGCTGATATTAAAGTACCAACAATGATGACTACTGCTGATATGGCTTTAAAAGAAGATCCATCATACAGAAAAATCTCAGAAAGATATCATAAAAATCCAGATGAACTCTCCGATAAGTTTGCAAGAGCTTGGTTTAAATTATTACATAGGGACATGGGTCCAAAGACTAGATATTTGGGACCTGAGGCTCCAAGTGAAGACTTAATTTGGCAAGATCCAGTGAAAAAAGGTAATTCAGACTATGATGTAAACAAAGTTAAAGAATTATTAAATCAATTAGATTTAAATAGTTCCGAAATGATTGAAACTGCATGGGCATCTGCATCTACATTTAGGTCATCAGACATGCGTGGCGGTGCAAATGGTGCTCGTATTAGATTAGACCCACAAATAAACTGGAAAGTTAATAAGCCAGATCAGCTCAAAACTATTATTAGCAAGTATGAAGAAATATCAACTTCAACAGGTGCTTCAATAGCTGACATAATTGTTTTGGGTGGCTGTGTTGGAATAGAAAAAGCGTCTGGAAAAGATGTTTCATTTTTGCCAGGTCGAGGTGACGCAACTGAAGATAATACAGATAAAGAATCTTTTGAAGTTTTGGAACCTTTAGCTGATGGTTTTAGAAATTTCCTAAAAGATGATTTTAATGTGAGCCCAGAAGAAATGCTTTTAGATAAAGCGCAGCTTTTAGATCTTACAGCATCAGAAATGGTGGTATTAATAGCTGGTTTTCGTTCATTAGGTATTAGCTACGATGGACATGGGATTTTATCACAAGATACTAATAAATTATCAAATGAATTTCTGGTTAAGATTTTAGATATGAAATATGAATGGGTGCCTGTATCAGACAATATTTACAACGGCATTGTTAGAGAAACTGGAGAAAAACATTTTACAGCTACTAGAGTAGATTTAATAATAGGTTCAAATTCTCAATTGCGTGCTATTGCAGAAGAATATGCATGTGACGATTCCAATGATCTTTTTATTAATGACTTTATTTTAGCTTGGAATAAAGTAATGAATGCAGATAGGTTTGACGTTTAAATAATTATGGCGCCTAACTTAATCTAGCGCCATGATTAATTTGGAAGCTCATTTTCTAAGATACCAAATAGATTATCTCTCAATATCCAACCTTTGATATTTTGTGTTGATATTCTACACCATATTTCGTCACAGCGCTCTAAATTCAGCAAAACCCCTGTTTCAGCCAAAGCTAATATATCAGAGCCATTGTTTGGCTTTGATTTTATTTCACTATTTGAAGAAATAACTTGAACCACCCTCTTTCTTGATAGTTGTGATCTATGAATCCATCCATTGACACCATCAAAATCTTCAACTTTTCGCCAGTCATCAAATTCAGAAATTATCTTTAATGGGAGGCCTTTCAGTTTATATACCCAATCAATAGGATGATCTCTGCTAGGTCCCTTCCTCAACCTAACTTCATTAAACTTTAATGTTTCAAATCGAGGTATTATTTGTCCAGAACCCCTTACTGAAAGTTTTGTTGAAGTTTCACTTAATGTCGTTGAGTTAAAACAAGTCGAAAAAACTAATATTAAAAAAACTAAAAATATATTATTATTTTCTTTAGGCATATATTCTATTAACAAAAATTATGTTTAGATATTATATTTATGTTAATTAAATTAAAAGATTTTTATTTTTAAAGGACATTAAGATTAATATTATAGCAAATAAACCAAAAGTAATAATTACAAGAAAACTTCCAGATGATGTAGAAACTCGAATGAGAGAATTATTCGATACTACATTAAATGAAACAGACACTCCTTTTTCTAAAAAACAATTAATTGAAGCTGTTCAAAATGCTGAAGTTTTAGTTCCTACAGTGACTGATAAAATAGATGAAGAAGTAATTAATAATTCAGGAGAACAGTTAAAGCTTATTGCGTCTTTTGGAACGGGTGTAGATCATATTGATTTAAAAGCAGCAAAAAGTAGAAATCTTTTAGTAACCAATACACCTGGAGTATTAACTGAGGATACAGCTGACGTAGTTATGTCACTGATACTTGCTGTCCCCAGAAGAATTGTTGAGGGAGATAAAAAAACAAGAAAAGGCAACTGGGTTGGTTGGTCTCCAACTGGAATGCTTGGTCATAGAATAAATGGTAAAAGACTTGGTATAATTGGTATGGGTAGGATAGGCCAGGCTGTTGCAAGAAGAGCTAAAGGCTTTGGTATGTCAATTCATTATCATAATCGAAACAAACTCCATTCTGAAATAGAGAGTGAATTAGAGGCAACTTGGTGGGAAAGTTTAGACCAAATGATTAGTCGGATGGACATAATATCTATTAATTGTCCACATACTGAAGCAACACATCATATGATAGGTTCCAATCAATTAAACCTTATGCAAAAACATTCTTACTTAGTAAACACATCTAGAGGTGAAATAGTCGACGAAAAAAGTATGACAGATCACCTAATTAGTGGAAGCATAGCTGGTGCTGGCTTAGATGTTTATGAAAATGAACCAATAATTGATCCAAGACTAAAAAAACTTAAAAATGTTGTTCTTTTACCTCATATAGGATCAGCTACTATAGAAGGCAGAGTAGCAATGGGAGAAAAGGTTATAATAAATATAAAAACAGTTGCTGATGGGCATACACCCCCAGACCTAGTATTAGAAACTTTAATTTAGTATTTTGAGCAAATAGGGCACTTACCTGTTCTTTTAATTTTAATTTCTAAGAAAGATATCCCGTCCCAAAGTAAAAGATCATCAGAAACTTTTTGACTGGTTAAATATCTTATTACATTTAAAGATTGGATACTTGAAATCAGACCTGTTACAGGCCCTAATATTCCAGCTTCAGAGCATCTTGAAACACCAATATTTTCAGGATTTTCAGGAAAAATACAAACATAGCATGGTTTGTGATTATTTTTTCTTTTTTGTCCTGCTTGGAAAAATGCAGTTTGGCCTTCTTGGCGAACTGCTGATCCAAAGCTCATTGGTATGCTTAAATTAAAGCATGCTTGAGCTAATAAAAATCTAGTTTCATAATTATCAGTACAGTCTACAACCACGTCTATACCGAAAAGTAACTTTTCTATATTCTTTGCATCTATTCTTTCATTTAATGATTTAGTTTTTATATCAGGATTGATTTTTTTTATTGCTGTTTCTAAACACTTTGATTTTGAAAGACCTATATCATGTATTGAAAAAGCAATTTGGCGATTTAGATTTGATATTTCAATGTGATCATTATCAATTATGGTAATTGAGCCAATGCCGGCACCAGCTAAATATAATCCAACAGGACAACCAAGTCCACCCGCACCTATGATAGCCACCTTAGAATTTAGAAGTTTTTCCTGCCCCTCTTCATTAATTTCAGGCATAATGATTTGCCTTGAGTATCTTATTAGTTGACTGTCGTTAATCAAGTTTGTTCCTTTATTCCCGTTGAACCAAATCCGCCTTCGCCTCTTAAGGTTGTATCTAATTCTAATTTAGATATTAAATTAACCCTTTCAAACTTATTGAAAACTATTTGAGCGACTCTCATGCCTCTTTCTATTATAAAATTAGATTTTGATAAATTGACAACTAAAATAAAAATTTCTCCCCTGTAATCACTATCTATGGTCCCAAAATTTATCGTTATTCCATGCTTTAAAAATAATCCTGACCTTGGTCTTATCTGTCCTTCATATCCAGAGGGTATAGCTAAACTAATGCCCGTAGGTATCGCATATCTTTCCAAAGTTGATAAACTAATTTTTTCAGAATTAGCTGCATATAGATCAAGGCCTGCTGCGCCTATCGTTTGATAATCAATTTTCGGTAGGTCAATTGCATGGTCATGGATTTTGTAGCCAACATTTATCATTTTAATTTTTAAAATGCTTTCTTACTTTTTCTAATAATTTTACTGCAACTTCAGATTTATATAATTTTGGCCATTTTTCTATATTTTTTTCTGAAATAAAAATTATTTGATTTTTATCGCTGCCAAAAACACCTGTTTTCTTACCAACTATATTTCCGAGGATCCAATCACATCCTTTTTGCATCAGTTTTTTTCTCGAATTTTCTTCAATCTTTTCAGTTTCTGCCGAAAATCCAATAACTAAATTAGGACGGATATTGTGATTAGCAATATATTGCAGAATATCTGGATTTTTTATAAAATTTAGAGACATACTATTATTTTTTTTCTTAATCTTTCCAGGGTATTGTTTTTCAACTTTCCAATCAGCTACTGCTGCAACAAATACCGCTATGTCCACTGGCAAACATTTCAAACATTTCTCTAACATCTCATCCGCTGTACTTGCATTAAAGAGATTTACATTACTGGGTGGCTTAATACTAACAGGACCAGATACTAAAACTACTTCAGCACCATGTTTAGCAAACTCTTCAGCTATTAAATAACCTTGCTTACCTGAAGAGTGGTTAGATATATATCTAACCTCATCTATTGCTTCGACAGTAGGGCCAGCAGTAACTAAAACTTTTTTATTTTTCAAGTCTAAGACTTTTTTTTTATTTGATTTGTTTTTAATGAAATCAATAATATTGCTAGTTTCTGATAATCTGCTGTATCCAAATTCACCACATGCTGATAAACCTTCATCAGGCCCAATAAACTGAAAGCCTCTGTACTCAAGTGATTGAACGTTGTTTTTCATTATATCATTTGACCACATAGAAGGGTTCATGGCCGGGCAGATGTATATAGGTGCTTTAGTTGCTAAGATAATTGTAGTTGCCAGATCATCACTAATACCATTTGCTACTTTTGAAATAAAGTTAGCTGAGGCAGGTGCTATCAAAATTAGATCAGCAATTCTTGCTAGTTTTATATGCCCCATCTCTGATTCATCAGTTAAATTAAACAAATCAAAATAACATTTTTCTTCAGCAACAGATGATAAGGTAAGAGGGGTTATAAATTTACTACCTCCTTTTGTTATTACAGGAATAACTCTAAAGCCACTTTCCTTTAATCTTCGAATTATTTCAGGTGATTTATATGCTGAAATTCCACCGCAGATTATCATTAAAATAGTTTTCGTATTCGTAGCTTGTTTTACTTTTGTGAACTCTGATAGATCAATAGAAATACCTTTAGATTTAAGTTCTTTGACTATGATTGGTATAGCATAACTAGGCAATTTGCCTCTTTTTTTATAATTACTTATTGCACTTTTGCTCACATTTAGAATTTCTGAAAGTGCCTTGTATCCACCAATTAATTCAATTATTTTATCAATTTCCATACTTCATATTACCAAAAGTTCACAAAAAGTGAACTATTTAAATATCAAATATGTAATGGTGCTTAAATATAAAAATGTTAGGACTATTATTGTCTTAGAGAACTTCTTCTGATCTTTATTGGATTGGTAATCTAACGTAGCATCAAATTTATGGATAATTTCAGGTAACTTTTTACTGATCATTTTAATATTTGAAAAAACTTCTTGAGAGAACTTCTTTTTTAAATCAGTAGAAGAAAGCCATTCATTAACTAATGGTTTGGACATAACCCACATATCTGTTTCAGGGCTCAGTTGTCTCCCAATTCCTTCAGCCATTACAATTGTTTTTTGTAATAGCAAGAATTGCGGTTGAATATTAAGCTTCCATTTACTTGCCAAACTAAATAACTCACCAAGTAAATTTCCTAAAGATATTTGTCCAATCTTTTTGTCCAGCAATGGTATTGAGAGTGCACGTATTTCTTGTGAAAAAGACTCAATGGAAGCGTTTGAAGGCAAAATTCCCTTGTCAAAGTGAAGTTGGGCAACTTTCAAAAAATTGCGATCCAATATTGCCTTAAGGAGTTGTGCTAAAAAAATCCTATCTGAAACATGAAGTCTACCCATTATACCAAAATCAACTGGAATTATAACACCTTCAGAATTAATAAAAACGTTACCAGGGTGCATGTCAGCATGAAAGAAACCATCGCGAAAAACTTGAAGGAAAAATGCTTCTGCGGAGTTTTTTGTAATTACATCAATTTTATGTCCACCAGTCTTTAGAGCATCTAAATCATTAATTTTAATACCATCTATCCATGTTGTTACAAGCATTCTTTTGCTTGTTAGTGACCAAAAAACATCAGGAACAACAAACCTTTCATCTTTAGCAAAATTATTTGAAAGTTCGTCAGCAGCAGCAGCCTCTAAACGCAAATCCATTTCATTCTTTGTCAATGCCTCAAAAATATCAACGGCTTCTGAAAGTCTTAAAAAGGAAATTTCTCTATCCAAAGAACTCAAAAATTTTGCACACCATTTAAAAAACCTCAAATCACTGAAAATTGCCTTTTCTACCCCTGGTCTAAGTATCTTTACTGCCACAATATCATTTTCAAAAGTTTTAGCCTTATGAACCTGAGAGATAGAAGCAGCCGCAATTGGTGTTTTGTTAAAAGATTTAAACAATTGTTCAATATCTTTGCCAGTTTCAGTTTTGATGGATTTAACTATTTTCTCATAAGAAAATGGTTCCATGTTATCATGTAATTGTGCAAGTTCATTAGCAAGTTGAACTCCGATTATATCAGGCCTAGTTGCAAGAGCTTGGCCTAATTTAACAAAAGCTGGACCTAAGACTTTAAGAGTTTCAACTATTGTAGAACCAATTTCACTATCTGGAACTTCTTTCCCAACAAAAAAATTCAATATATTGATAAAAAAAAGTGCTCTTTGTGGAATTAGGCTACTCTTAGAAATTTTTGACAGTAGCCCCTTTCTACTAAAAATAATAATTATCCAAAAAGCTCTTAAAATATGGAAAATGCTACTCATCAATTAAATTTTCCAGCCTGAGTGAATGGCTGCTATTCCACCTGATAAATTTCTATGTTTGACTAACTTAAATTCTGCTGATCTGATAACGGAAGATAATTGGCTTTGATCAGGAAATCTTTTTATAGATTCAATCAAATATTCGTAATTTTTTCTATTGCCACTAACCTTTTCACCAAGAAATGGAATTACATTATTAGACCAAAATTTATATAAAACATTTAATGAAGAAATATTAACTTTTGAAAATTCTAAACACATGAATCTCCCACCTTTTTTCAAAACTCTGTATATTTCACCAAGTGCGATATCTTTTTCAGTAACGTTTCTAAGGCCAAAAGAAATAGAAACTAAATCAAACTCTTCATCATTAAATGGCAACTTTTCACCATTACAATTGATCCAGTTTAAGCGTTGATTAAATTTATTACTTGTAATTTTTTTTTGGCCTGTGGATAACATCTTAAAATTCAAGTCTGCAATAGTTGTAATTCCACCACCCCTTTTTAAAAAATTAAATCCTATATCACCAGTTCCACCTGCTAAATCGAGCAAATGATGAGTTTCTCTCGGAGCCATCCAATCGAGAAATTGTTCTTTCCATAGTCTATGTATACCTAGGCTCATTAAATCGTTCATTAGATCGTACTTATCTGAGACTTCACCAAATAGATTATTAACAAGAGATGTTTTTTTATTTTTTGGGATATTTATTTTACCAAAATCAGTAAAATCACTTTTAGCCATAGAAAATTATTACCTTTAATATATAACAATGGAGAACAGTATCTAAATGATAATATAAGTAAAAATATACAAATTAATAGTTTTATTATAATGCCAGAGTTACCAGAAGTAGAGACAATAAGAAAAGCTCTTGAAAAACAAATTACTAACAAAAAGATAATAGATTTTCATATTGGTAATAAAAAACTTCGATTTGATTTACCGGAAAAGTTTAAACAACTAGTAATTGGACAAACGGTTATGAAACCTTTGAGAGTTGGAAAATTTTGTCTTCTTCCACTTTGTTCGGGAAAAAACATATTAATCCACCTTGGTATGTCAGGCAAAATAAAGATAACTACATCCAAAACAAAACTTGATATTCATGATCATGCCATTATTGAATTTGATGATGGCACTTTCGTTATTTACAATGATCAAAGAAGATTTGGATTTCTTGATTTAACAGAAGAGAACATATTTACCAACAAGTTTATAAAAAAATTAGGCCCAGATTCTGTATCAAAAAAATTTGATGCCATTTATCTTTTTAATATTTTAAAATATAAAGAAAGAAACATTAAGAATATTCTACTTGACCAAAGCATTGTAGCTGGACTTGGAAATATTTATGTTAATGAAGCCCTACATTTGTCGAAAATTTCACCAAACAGGAGAGGAAAAAATATTTCTTTAAAAAAATGTTATGACCTAATAAAGAATATTAAAACTATATTAAAAAATGCAATTAAAGCAGGTGGTACAACGATCAAGGATCATATGCAACCAGATGGAAGTTTAGGATATTTTAAACAAAAATTAAGAGTATATGGAAGGTCTGGTTGTAAATGTATTATGTGCAAAGCTACAATCAAAGAAATCAAACAATCTGGAAGAACTAGTTTTTATTGCGGAGTTTGTCAAAGATAAAGACAATAAGTCTTGACGATTTGCATAAGTAGATATATATCCCATAATAATTTTACTTTAGAGAACCTATAAATGGCTAACCATAAATCATCTAAAAAAAGAATATTGAGAAATAATAAGAGAAACGAGATCAATTCAAATAGAATTAGTCGTATCAGAACTTATATTAAAAAAGTTGAGACTGAAATTAGTTCAGAAAACAAAGATAAAGCAAACGAAGCTTTTAAATTGGCAATGCCTGAAATTCAAAGAGGGGTTTCAAAAGGGTTAATGCATAAAAATACAGCTTCACGTAAACTATCAAGATTATCTAATAAAATTAAATCAATTAAATAATATTCGATTCGTAAACAGTTGTAAGTGTTATTTTTTTGCTTCTGTAAATACAATAATTTTTTCATAATTTCTAATAATTAATTTTTTATATTAGAATCAATGGGTTTTTCACTGTTCTTTAAAAAC
>ENA-OSEY01002080-OSEY01002080.1-marine-metagenome-genome-assembly--contig:-NODE-2080-length-13206-cov-4.360957_pt1 | contig 13206 bp, 10 predicted proteins | sample MGYA00248465_ERZ534230 | MGnify/ENA primary metagenome ERZ534230 (study PRJEB26409, sample SAMN06344110) | marine metagenome | isolation source: Sea water from surface | place: Atlantic Ocean:Southern... | reverse complement strand
TATTTTCAGATATATTTTCAAGCTCAATCTCCCTGATATTGTTGTTGTCTTTAATGGTGACTAATTTAAATGAGGTTCTAAGGTGATGGGCTATTTGCATTTCTGATTTATTTTCAATTTTGTCTACAATTTTTTTAAATCTTGCTAAATTATTTATTCTTGCATCTGTTTTATTTTCTGGTTCAATAATTTTTTTAGGTTTTGGCTCTAATGCTAAATTACTTATGGTTTCTGTGGTGTCTGCGTCATTTGATTTTTTAATTGTGTTTTCAGAAACATTTGATTCCGTTTTGGTTTTAGCCTTAATCTCAATTTTATCTTCATTTTTAATTGATTCATTTTCTTTGAGTAATTCAAAAGGTGTGGGAACCAGAGAAATAAAGCAAAGTCTCATTATAGTCATCTCAAAAAATTGTTTTTCGTCAAAACAGTTATTAATTTCGTTAATATATTTTTGCATGAGTTCCCAAAATCTAATTAAAAAATCCATTTCAAAATTTTTAGCAACGAATTCAACAGTTTCTAAAATTTTCTTATCAAGGTGTAAACTTTCAATATCAACTTCACTTTTAATTCTCATTGAATGGTAGGTTAAATTCATCAACGTTTGGCTTAAAATTTTAACAGACGCTCCTTTGCTGTATAAATCTTCAAATATATCTAACGCAACTTTTGGATCCCCTTCAAATAAAGCCCTCAGTAGTTTTAAAACCAAATTGTTGTCAGATAAACCTATAACGGTTTTAATATTCTGAATTCTAACTGGATTTCCTCTGGTAAGAACATTGTCAAGAATTGACAAAGAGTCCCTTACAGAACCTTCTGCAGATTGGGCTATTAAATTGCATCCCTCTAATTCAATCTCAAAACCCTCTTTTTTTGAAATCTCTTTTAAAAAATGACCAATTAAATCTGTATCGACTCTTTTAAGCTGAAAACGTTGGCACCGTGAAAGAATTGTTAGTGGGATTTTCTCAGTTTCCGTCGTCGCAAATATAAATATAACATCTATTGGAGGTTCTTCTAAAGTTTTTAGTAATGCGTTGAAAGCAGCTTTTGATAACATGTGAACTTCATCTATTATAAAAATTTTTTTTTTGGCAGAGACTGGTTTATAATTGACGTTATCTATTATTTCTCTAACATCAGCAACACCAGTTTTACTTGCTGCATCAATCTCCACTACATCAATATTATTCCCGGAATCAATAGATTCACAATTTTTACAATTACCACAGGGTTCAACCATTTCCTTACTAAGGTTCAGACAATTAACGATTTTTGCTAATATCCTTGCAAGTGTGGTTTTTCCTACTCCTCTTGTACCAGAAAATAAGTAGGCATGAGCGATTCTATCTAATTTGACTGAACCCTCAATTATTTTACAGGTTTCTTCTTGACCGATTATTTCTGATAATTTTTGTGGTCTATATTTTCTTGCTAATACTATGTAATTGTTAGAATTCTTCATAAAAAATCAAAAAAAGGAGCTGAAATTTAACCCAATAGAAAACGTTACGGCTGCTTCTTTTCAGTTCTGACCGGATTGGCGAACCTATTGCCTAAATTCAACTCCCATTTAAACTTATCATTAAACTTTTTACTTTTAAATAATATTATTTTCTAAATTTAGAGGCTTCATAAAAACCAAGTATTCTAAATTTGGATGAAAAACTTTTAAGAACTTTCAATGCTTTCTTAAAGCTTCCGTTGTCAGGATGCGATTCAACATCAATTATAAAAGAAAACTGTTTAAAATCTTTATTTACAAAAAAACTTTCTAATCTTGTTAAATTGATACTGTTTTCTGCAAAACCTCCCAAAGCTTTATATAAAGATGCTGGAATATTTTTCGTATTAAAAACAATAGATGTGATTACCTTTCGATCCATATTTATTTTTGGACTACTCTTTGAAAAAACTAAAAATCTAGTTATGTTATCTCTTCTGTCTTGCAGATTTTTTTTTAGTATTCTTAGTTCATAAATTTCAGATGCTAGCATGGATGCAATTGCAGAAATATCTGAATCCTCACTATCCCTTACAAATTTTGCTGCCCCTGCCGTATCAATATAATTTACAGGTTCCAGTTTCAATTTCTCAATATTAGCTCTACACTGCGACAAAGCATGAGTATGACTATATACTTTGTTAATATTTTTTAATGAAACATCTTTTTTTGTCATAAGATGATGTTCAACCTTGTGATAATGTTCAGCAACTATTTTCAATTCAATTTTCTCTAACAACAAATGCATATCAGCTACTCTTCCTGCAATATTGTTTTCAACTGGTATTAAAGCAAGATTCGCAACTCCTTTAGAAACTGCATCTAGAGTTTTCTGGAAAGTTTCACATGGTAAAGTTTTATAAGTCCGATAAAATTTTCGACAAACTAAATCTGAATAAGCTCCGTCTATGCCCTGAAATGAAACTATTTTTTTTTTCATGATTAAGGCTGATTAAAAATTATTTTTTTTAAAATGCAATCTTATTTTTTTCAAATCTTCTATTGTGTCAACACTCGGAGGATTATGTCCAACTTTAACGAGTTTTATTTTGTAATTATTATCCATTGCACGCATTTGCTCTAAATTCCTCTCTTTTTCACGTTTAGATTGTAAAAGAGATACAAACTCTTTTAAAACATTGGGTTTATAAATATAAACACCTATGTGATGATAAATATTTTTTGTACAATCTACTGTTCTCATAAAATCTAATGCAAAACCCTCGTCGTAGTCATCAAGAACAACTCTCGCTTTAACAATATTGTTGTCATTGATTTCTGAATCTTCCAAATCGCAAACTGCCGAACCTATGTCAACTGAATCATCTGAAAAAAGCTTAGTTGTTTTTTCTAATAAGTCTTTTTTAAAAATTGGTAAATCACCTTGAAGATTTATAATCAAATCGAAATCTTTATTTAGAATTTTATAAACTTCGTAAACTCTGTCAGTACCACTCTTGTGGGAAGATTTAGTCATCATTGCTTCTAAATTATTTTTTTCACATTCATTGTAAATTTCGCGACTATCAGTTCCAACTATGACCCTTCCCATTTTTAAATTCTCTGCATTTTGTGCTACTCTAACAATCATTGGTAATCCACTAATATTCCTTAACAGCTTTTTTTTTAGTCTAGAAGAATCTATTCTTGCTGGGATGATAATAACTGTATTTAAGGTTTTTTTATTTTTGATGGTCACAATATTTGTTAATTTATATAATAATTTATAACTTCATAATAAAAATGAACAAATATTTTTTGCCTGTAATATCAATATTTATTTTATTCCAAACTTTTCACATTTTTGATGAAATATTTTTTAAGGAAAAAAATCAAAAAGATAAGGGATACATTATTATTAAAAGCACAGAACAAAAAAATGAGATTGAAAAAGAGGAAATTAAAGAAAAAGTTAATATAGATTTATTATTACAAACAGCAAATATTGAAAAAGGAATTAAAATTTCCAAACAATGTTCAGCTTGTCATGATTTTAGCAAAGAATTAAAAATCAAAACCGGTCCGCCACTATGGGGAATTGTTGACAGAAAAACTGCTATTATTTCTGATTTTTCGTATTCAGAGGCTTTAACTAATTTTAAAAAGTTTTGGACCGTTGAAGAACTTTTTTATTTTTTAGAGGAACCAAAAAAATATATCGAGGGTACAAAAATGATTTACAGTGGAATTAAAAAAATAGAAGATAGAATAAATTTAATTTCCTATTTAAGATCTTTAAATTGATGAGTAAAGAAAACAGAGAGTTGTCTAGATTTGCAAATTCTTTTGCAGATAAAAGCCGTAAAATTTTAAAAAAAAAATTTTTAATGAAGCATGATATTGAAAAAAAAAAGGACGGATCTTTTGTAACTAATATTGATAAAGAAATTGAATTAGTTTTTAGAGAAAAATTAAATAAAGCCTACTCTTCACATAATGTTTTAGGAGAAGAGTTTGGATTTGATGACAAAAAAGGTGACTTTACTTGGGTGATTGATCCATTAGACGGCACTCATAATTTTATTGCTGGCAAACCGTTATTTGGCACCTTGATTTCATGTTTAAAAAAAAATATTCCGATTTTAGGAGTAATAGATATTCCTATTTTAGATCAAAGATGGAGTGGAGGGAAAAAAATTGGTGTAAAACTAAACAATAAAACATGTGATCCTTTTTGCAAAAAGAAAAAATATGAAGATCTTATTGTATCATCAACCTCACTTTTAATGTTTAATGATAAGCAACAGACAAGAATCAAAAATATTTATGGTAAAATTGGATTTCCTGTTTTCGGGAGCGATTGCTATTCATACGGACTTTTATTATCTGGTAAAATTGATCAGGTAATCGAAGCTCAAATGAAACCATGGGATTTTTTAGCACAGGTGGCACTTATCAATGAACATGGTGGAATAATTACCGACTGGAATGGCGACGAATTAAATCATGAATCAGATGGAAAAGTTATTGCATCAATTGAAAAAAATCACCATAAAAGAACTTTGAAATATCTTAACCAATAAAAAGGTAAACCTTGAGAAAAGTTAGTAAGTTTTTATTTATTATTTTAGCATTTTGTTTTAACCATTCTTTTAGTTTAGAATATAAACATGGGATAGCCATGCATGGAGATCTAAAATATCCCAAAGATTTTAAAAAATTTGATTATGCAAGCGACAATGCCTTTCAAGGTGGCACGATAAAACTCTCCTCTATAGGGACATTTGACAACCTGAACCCATATATATTAAAAGGTGTTGCTGCTTGGCAAACAACGTATCTATTTGAAACACTTATGAAGTCTTCATTTGATGAGCCTTTCAGCCAGTACGGTCTAATAGCTGAAAGTGTAAAAATCCCAGATAACAGATCCTGGATCATTTTTAAAATAAGAAAAATAGCTAGATTTTCAAATGATGAAAAAATTAAACCTGAAGATGTAATATTTTCATTTAACACACTAATTTCCAAAGGTCATCCAATTTATAAGACTTATTATGGTCAAGTAGATAAGGTTGAAAAAATTTCTGAAGACGAAGTAAAATTTTCCTTTAAAGGCGATCCTAACCCAGAGTTACCTTTAATTATTGGTTATCAACTTCCAATTTTCTCTAAAAAATACTGGGAGGGAAAAGATTTTGATAAAACTACTCTTAACCCACCCCTCGGTAGTGGCCCATATTTAGTCTCAGATCTAAAGCCTGGGAGAAGTTTAACGTTGCAAAAGAATCCAAATTACTGGGGAAAAAATATTAATGTTAACATAGGACGATTCAATTTCGATACGATTCACACTGACTTTTATAGAGACGAAACCGTAGCTTTAGAGGCATTCAAATCTGGAGCATATGATTTTAAACAAGAGAATTCTTCAAAAAATTGGGCAACAGCCTACAAATTTGACGCAGTAAAGGAAGGAAGGGTCAAAGTTGAAGAAATAAAATATTTTAGACCTAGTGGTATGCAGGGTTTTGCGTTCAACATGAGAAAATCAATATTCCAAAATAGGAATGTTAGAAAAGCCCTTGGTTATGCATTTGACTTCGAGTGGTCTAATAGAAATTTATTTTACAATGCTTATACTAGAACTAAAAGTTTCTTTGACAACTCTGATCTCTCTTCACAGAGTTTACCGAGTAAAGAAGAATTAGTTATTCTAGAAAACTACAGAGGAAAGATTCCTGATGAAATTTTTACTACTGTATTTTCGCCGCCCAGTACCGACGAAGAAAATGGGTTAAGAAACAATTTAAGGATGGCACGAAGATTATTAAAACAAGAGGGATGGGTTATAAAAGACGATTTACTTACTAAGGAAGAAACTGGTGAGATTTTCAAATTTGAAATTCTTTTAAGATCACCCCTATTTGAAAGAATTGTTCTTCCGATGAAAAGAAATTTAAAAAAATTAGGTATTGAGGTTTCAATAAGGACTGTTCAAGACGATTCTCAGTACATAAGAAGACTCGAAGATTTTGATTATGATATGATCGTTGTAAATTATGGATCTATAATATCTCCAGGAAACGAACAAAAAAATTATTGGGGGTCTTCTACAGCTGACCAACAAGGGAGTCCAAATTACATGGGAGTAAAAAATCCTGTACTCGATGAAATTATTGATAAACTGATAAGTGCAAAATCGAGGAAAGAGTTGGTTACTTATACCAAGGTTCTCGACAGAATTTTATTGTTCAATTACTACCTAATTCCCCAATTCCACATTGGTCATTACAGAGTGGCATATTGGAATAAAATATCCAGACCATCTATTTCTCCAAAATATGACTTAGGTTTTGATTTCTGGTGGTTTGATCCTAAAAAAGCTCAAAATTTGCCTAACAAAAGTCTCTCAAGAAACAAAGAGAATAAAGACACGAATAATTTAATTTATTTTTTTCTTTTTATTTTTTTATTATTCATCTTATGGAGAATCAGAAGAAGAGCTAGCTGATGTTAAATTATATTATTAAAAGACTTTTTCTAATTATTCCAACATTATTTGGGATATTAGCAGTTAATTTTATTATTATTCAAGCTGCTCCAGGTGGTCCAGTAGAGAAAGCTATTGCCCAAATTAAAGGTACCGAGGTTTCAGTTACAGAGAGATTTACCTCATCTGGCGGTGAACAATTATCAAGCAGTCAAACAAGAAACAATTTTAGTTCTACTGAGAATAAATATAGAGGTTCACAAGGAATTGATCCCGACTTAATTAAAGAACTTGAAAAACAATACGGCTTTGATAAGCCACCTCTTCAAAGGTTTTTTGAAATGCTTAAAAATTATTTATTTTTTGATTTTGGAGAAAGTTTTTATAAAGATAAATCTGTTATATCGTTGATTTTAGAGAAGTTGCCAGTCTCAATTTCATTAGGCTTGTGGACCACTTTATTTGTATATTTGATTTCTATTCCGCTTGGAATTAAGAAAGCTGTAAAAGACGGCTCAAAATTTGATGTTTATTCTTCCTCTTTAATTATAGTTGGTTATGCAATTCCAGGTTTTTTATTTGCCATTTTCCTAATTGTTATCTTCGCTGGTGGAAGTTATTTAGATATTTTTCCATTAAGAGGATTGGTCTCAGATAATTGGGAAGAACTTTCAGTTATTGAAAAAATTGTTGACTATTTTTGGCACCTTACACTTCCTGTATTAGCAATGGTAATAGGAGGGTTTGCAAGTCTTACAATGTTAACAAAGAACTCTTTTTTGGATGAAATCAACAAGCAGTACGTTCTGACAGCTAGAGCAAAAGGTGTTGGTGAAAAGAAAGTTCTCTATGGACATATTTTTAGAAATGCAATGCTAATTGTCATTTCTGGGTTTCCTGCAGCTTTTATAAATATTTTATTCACATCGTCTTTATTGATCGAAGTAATTTTTTCCTTGGATGGACTGGGCCTTTTAGGTTTTGAAGCTGCATTGGGTCGAGATTATCCTGTTGTATTTGGAAGCTTATATATTTTTACTTTAATTGGTTTACTTCTAAGACTGATTAGCGATTTAACATATGTTCTCATTGACCCAAGAATTGACTTCGAAAGGAGAAGTGAGTAATGACCTTTTCACCTTTAACAATAAGAAGACTCAAAAACTTTAGAAGTAATAAAAGAGGTTATTATTCAACTTTAATTTTTTGCGTATTATTTTTTATCTCCATTTTTGCTGAATTTATTGCAAATGATAAACCCATCTTCGTTTTTTTTGAACAGAAAATTCATTTTCCAGTTTTTGAAAAAATTTCTGAAACCTTTTATGGAGGTGAATTTGAAACAGAGGCTGATTATAAAGATCCATATGTAAGAGATTTAATAAATAAAAAAGGATTTTTCATTATGCCTCCCATTGAATACTCATACGATACAATCAACTATGATTTGAGGGTTCCGTCACCCTCTCCACCCACCTTAGAAAATTTACTGGGAACTGATGATCAGGGAAGAGACGTTTTAGCAAGACTCATTTATGGTTTTAGAATTTCCGTTTTCTTTGGTTTGACACTTACTATCCTGTCAAGCATTATTGGGATACTCGCTGGCGGGGTACAAGGCTTTTATGGTGGAAGAATTGATTTATTTGGACAAAGATTTATCGAGATTTGGTCTGGATTACCAGTTTTATATTTGCTCATAATAATTTCTAGTTTTATCGAGCCGAGTTTCTGGATTCTATTATTTATTATGCTTTTGTTTAGTTGGATGTCACTTGAAGGAGTTGTTAGAGCAGAATTTTTAAGAGCAAGAAACTTTGAGTACGTCAAAGCAGCAAAAGCACTTGGCGTAAAAAATATGAAGCTTATGTTTAAACATGTTCTTCCAAATGCAATGGTTGCAACGCTAACTTTGATGCCCTTTATTCTTTCAGGTTCTATTGCCACACTAACCTCGCTAGATTTCTTGGGTTTTGGTTTGCCACCTGGATCACCATCATTGGGAGAAATGGTTTCTCAAGGAAAAGCTAACTTGCAAGCTCCATGGCTTGGTCTTTCTGCATTTATAACTCTGTCACTTCAATTAAGTTTACTAGTTTTTATTGGGGAAGCTGTTAGAGATGCTTTTGACCCTAGGAAGGTAATTTAAATGAAATCTTTACTTGAGGTAAACAATCTAAACTTAACTTTTGAATTCAATAGTCAAGTTGTAAATGCTGTTAAAAAAAGTAGTTTTAAAATTAAAAAGGGAGAGTGTCTTGCAATTGTTGGTGAAAGTGGTTCTGGTAAATCAGTTACAGCTTTAACCATAATGAGATTAATAAGGTCAAATTCAAATCTTAAAATTTCAGGAAATGTAATCTATGAAAACGAAGATCTGCTTAAATTAGATGAATCTAAACTTATAAAAATTAGAGGAAAAAAAATTTCTATGATTTTTCAAGAACCAATGACATCACTTAATCCACTACATAACATTCAAAAGCAAATTACTGAATGCTTTGAAATAAGTGAGAAGTCGAATAAATCAAAATGCATTAATCTTTTAAAAGAAGTTGGTATTGAAAATCCAGAACAAAGACTTTCTCATTATCCACATCAATTATCTGGAGGACAAAGACAAAGAGTTATGATTGCAATGGCAATAGCTAATAACCCTGACTTATTAATTGCTGATGAACCAACAACTGCTCTTGACGTTACGATACAAAAACAAATTTTGGATCTATTAGATAAATTAAGAAAGAGATATAACATGTCACTTTTGCTAATCACTCACGACTTAGGAATTGTTAAAGATATCTCTGACAGGGTTTGCGTTATGAAACAAGGAGAAATTGTTGAACAGAACAACACTAACAAAGTGTTTAATCAACCTAATCATAGTTATACAAAAAAACTTATTAACTCAAAACCAAGAGAGAAAAAATTTCAAAACAAAAAGAGTGAAGTTATTTTGTCTGTGAAAAATCTCAGTGTTTTCTACAAAAATAAAAATAGTTTTCTTTTCAAAAAAAAAGATGATTATTTTCAAGCTGTAAAAAATTTAAGTTTTCAAATCATAAAAGGAGAAACTTTAGGAATTGTTGGTGAAAGTGGATCAGGAAAAAGCTCTATTGCACAAGCTCTAATAAAACTAGTATCTTCAGAAGGAAGTGTTTTCTTTAAAAATAAAAATATTTCAGATTTAAATGAAGAAAAATTTAGACCTTTTCGAAAAAACATTCAAATAATTTTTCAGGATCCATTTGCGTCTTTAAGTCCAAGATTAACAATTCAAGATATAATTAGCGAGGGTTTGGAAGTTCATTATAAAGAAAAATCAAAAAAAGAAATCATAGATTTAACTAAACAAATAATTATTGATGTTGGACTTGATTATTCAATGCTTTCAAGATACCCACATGAGTTTTCTGGAGGACAGAGGCAAAGAATTGCGATTGCAAGGGCTCTTATTCTCAATCCAGAATTAATAATTCTTGACGAACCTACCAGTGCTCTAGATATGACTGTTCAATCGCAAATTGTAGATTTACTTTTGAATCTTCAGGAAAAGAAAAATCTAACCTACATATTCATTAGTCACGACTTAAAAATTATTAAAGCATTGTCTGATAAAATCATGGTAATGAAATCTGGAAATATTGTAGAATTTGAAGAGAAAAAGAAAATTTTTTCTAGACCTAAAGATCAATATACTAAGCGTCTACTAAATTCTGCATATTTTTAAAAACTTTTAAAAAAATCTAAAAGTGCTCTTATACCCATAGCTTCACCACCCTCATATGAACTATATTTATTGGCTCTTGTCCAAGCCATAAGATCAATATGAATCCAAGGAGTGTTCTTAACAAATTTTTGTAAAAATAAAGCTGCTGTGATAGCCCCTCCAAACACACTATTTCCAATGTTCTTAAAATCTGCATGTTCAGAATTTAATTGATTAGAATAATTATCCCATAAAGGAAGTTGCCAAAGAGGATCTCCAGTTCTCTTTGATGAATCAATTAATTTCATAGCTAGATCATCATCATTACAAAAAAAGCTCGGTACTTCTATTCCCATAGCAACTCTTGATGCACCAGTTAATGTTGCCATATCAACTATTAAATCAGGCTTACTTTCAGATGCATAAGTAATGGCATCAGCAAGTATTAGTCTACCTTCCGCATCCGTATCACCAATTTCGACAAAACTTCCTTCTCTACTCTTAACAATATCTGACGGTCTCATCGATTTTTTTGATATTGAGTTTTCAACTAAGCATAACAATAAATGTAAATCTACTTGAATTCCAACATCACTGAACAGCTTTGCAAGACCAATACAATTAGCTGCACCTCCCATATCCTTTTTCATCAAAGACATACCAGTCCCTGTTTTGATATTTAAACCACCCGTATCAAAGGAGACTCCTTTTCCAATAAGAACAATTTTTTTCTTATATTTTGTTTTGGACTTAAATTCGCAAAAAATTGGTTGTCTATTTGCGCTTGCACCAATACCAACGGCCGAAATCAGAGGGAAATTATTTTCTAAACTCTTTCCCGATTTCAAATTAACCATATCAAATTTTTTCAGATACTTTTTAGCTGAATTATAAATTTCCTTAGGACCTAATATATTTGCTGGTGTATTTATTAAATCTCTTACATAAAAATATGATTCACTAATTGATTTGATTTCTGACGATGATTCAAAATGAATCTTTGCATTATTTTTTTTAGTTTTCTTTTTAGACTTAAATTTATCGAAAGAATATTCAGCTAGGTGCCATCCGATAAAAAAAATTTTTATATCTGTTTTCTTACAACCAAAATACTCAATAAAAAAGTTTCCAGATTTTACAAATTTTCTAATCGCCAATCCAATTAACAATAATCTGTGATTTTTTTGAAGTGTGTTAAGATTTGATATTTTTTTCAAATTGATTAATATCGCTCCTTCAGTCTTTAAAACTGAATAAGAATCAAATTCTTCAAAACTTGTGTCTTTAAATTTTTTGGGAACCTGATCATCAGAAAAAAAAATAGAAATTGGAGTTTTTGCAAATTGTTTTCTTTTACTTGTCATTATTTTCTTTGGAATATATATTTGTTGTTTTTAAGCAATGAAAAAGGGGATACATGAACATTTTATTTAAACTTAGCATTTTTTTATTAACATTTCTTTCATTTAATTTTCTTCCTGAGCTTGGTTTTGCAGCAAGTGCATCTGACGGACCAACCTCACTAAACATGATTTTTAGTCCGGTTGGTATTTTTTGTATACTAATTTTTATCATTGCTTATGGATTTGTAATGGCGGAAGAATTTACTCACTTCAGAAAATCCAAACCAGTAATTTTAGCTGCCACTATCATTTGGGTTGTAATTGCATACGTAGCTTCGCAAGATCCGTCTATCTCTCCAAAATGGGCTGAAACGCAATTTAGACATGTGGTTCTAGAATTTGCAGAACTATTCTTTTTCCTTTTCGTTGCAATGGCTTATGTAAATTCCTTAACTGAAAGAAGAATGTTTGATGCACTATGTTCATGGTTATCAAATAATAATTTTAGCTATAAAAAGATCTTTTTAATTTCAGGAGTTATTGCTTTTTTTCTATCTCCTATTGCTGATAATTTAACTACTGCGCTAATTCTAGGAACAGTTGTAATGGTGGCTGGAAGAGGTAATAAAGCCTTTATAGTTCCTGGGCTTATAAACATTGTTGTTGCTGCAAATGCAGGTGGAGCATTTTCACCCTTTGGTGATATTACAACCTTGATGGTATGGCAACGTGGATTTGTTTCATTCTTTGATTTCTTTAATATTTTTGTTCCATCAGTTGTTAATTACATTGTTCCAGCTGCTATAATGTATTTTGCAATACCTAATGAAGTTCCAAAGGGTGATGGAAAAAAAGTACAAATACTTCCAGGAGGCCATGTTATTGCTTTCTTAGGAATTTTAACAATTACGCTAACTGTAACCGGGCACAATGTTCTTCATATGCCGCCAATCCTTGGCATGATGTTTGGATTAGGAATGTTAGGAACATATGGTTATTTTCTTAAAATAAAAAGTCCTGACAAAAATAAATTTGATATTTTTGTTATAACAGGAAGAGCTGAGTGGGATACCCTTTTATTCTTCTATGGAATATTAGTAGCAGTTGGGGGGCTCGCGTCTCTTGGTTATTTACAATTAATCTCTGGACCCATGTATGAAACTCTCGGTCCCACTAATGCGAATATTTTGGTAGGTATTCTTTCAGCTATAATTGATAATATTCCTATTGTGTATGCTGTATTAACTGCTCATCCTGAAATGGATATGGGGCAATGGTTGTTAATTACCTTGACTGCAGGGACTGGTGGGTCGTTATTGTCGATTGGTTCTGCAGCAGGAGTTGCTTTAATGGGTCAAGCCAGAGGAGTGTACACCTTCTTTGCACATTTAAAATGGGCATGGGCTATCTTACTTGGATATGCTGCTTGTATCGTTGTTCATCTTTTGATGAATCAACATCTATTTGATTTGATACCGTTAGAAAGATAATTATAATTGATAAAGGTGAAAAGTTTTTTTTATTTTTTGCTACTAAAGAAGTAAAGGTGTGACTGGTATCAGTTATTAACTTGAAGCAGGAAAACCTTTTCGAGATTTGAAATAATTTTTGTTGTAACAGTAATTGAAATGATTAGTTACCTGTCTGAACTAATTTATTCTTTCTCGATTCCAATTTCATAAAGTTCAAAATTAGCTTCTTCGATTTTTCC
>ENA-OSEY01002076-OSEY01002076.1-marine-metagenome-genome-assembly--contig:-NODE-2076-length-13231-cov-4.722974_pt1 | contig 13231 bp, 13 predicted proteins | sample MGYA00248465_ERZ534230 | MGnify/ENA primary metagenome ERZ534230 (study PRJEB26409, sample SAMN06344110) | marine metagenome | isolation source: Sea water from surface | place: Atlantic Ocean:Southern... | reverse complement strand
ACTCTACTATTTACTTAAAAATTTTAAAATAACAAGATTATCAGAAATTTTGCAAGAAATGCTTGAAAATAGTCAATATTTCGTGAAGTATCATCAAATAAAGTTTCAAATGGAGGAAATAATGAGACTAATAAAGAATTATATTATAGGTCCTTTATCAGGACTAGTTTTTATTATCGGCTTCTCTTTAAATTCGATTGCAGCTGATAGTGAATTAATAGTTTTCGATTGGGGTGGTTATGAGGATCCTGGATTTTTTCAAGCATATATTGAAAAATACGGTGATAGTCCAACATATTCTTTCTTTTCTGATGAAGAAGAAGCCTTCCAAAAAGTTAGAGCTGGATTTAGAGCTGATTTAGGACATCCATGTTCTCAATCAGTTGTAAAATGGAGAAATGCAGGCATTATTAAGCCAATTGACACTTCACGTTTAAAAAATTGGAGTAAAGTAGACCCAGGGTTTGCTGGTATGGAAGGGTTTCAAGTTGATGGTGTTCAATGGGCATTACCAATAGACTGGGGTGCTACTGCATTAACATATAATACAGATGAAGTTTCAGCCGAGGAAGCTAGTTCTCTATACGCTTTTGCTGATCCTAAATTCAAAGGAAGGGTTTCATTAATAGACAATGTAGATGATGCTTATGCCCTTGGAATGTTGGCTGTGGGTGTTAAGGATTGGACAAAATCTAATGACGAAGACTTCAAAAAAGCGTCTGATTTTTTAAGACAGGTTCATAAAAATGTAAGACAATATCACGCAGACGGTGCTGAAGGGGCGGCATTAATGAAAAGTGGTGAAATTCTACTAGAGTGGACTTGGAATGAAGTGGCTTTTACACTTGGATGGGAAGATAATGCACCACCAGTAGTATTTAATAGAGATACCAAAGAAGGCTCTTCAACTTGGGTATGTGGATATACAATGATGAAAGATGCACCTGGCTCTGAACAAAAAGCATATGATTTTCTTGACGCTTGGTTATCTGATGAGTCCGCAGCATACATTCTTAATGAATGGGGGTATGGTCATACAAATAAAGAAATAATGGCTACAGTTGGAAAAGAAAACGGTTGGGAGCCATTAGAAAGTTATACCCAAGGTTCATTATTTCAAAAACCTTCAGATCCAGCTCTTAGAGAAAAAATGATTAAAGAGTGGGAATTAATAAAAAGTGGTTTTTAATTAAAAAAATATTCAGAGGCGATAAATTTTCGCCTCTGAAATTAATCAAAGAAACCAACTACACTTTCTATATCAATTTTAAACTTTACTTGTTCTCCAACTTTAAAACTAATTTGACCAAAAGAATTTTGTGATGAAACAGTTAATAGTTCATTACTTTTATCACAGCTTATTTTGTAGTATGTTGTTTCACCAAAATATGAAATATCTTTGATGGTTCCCATCATCAATTCTTTAGAAGTTGCTTTTAAAGATCTAATAGAAACCAACTCAGGCCTAATTCCCAAGGTTAGTTTACCATTTTGATTTTTTCCTGAGATTTGTTTTTTAGATAAACTTAACTTACCAAAAATTTTAGTTTCAAATATAATTTTTTTGTCATCTTTGATTACTTTTCCATTTATAAAATTCATTGCTCCAATGAATGAAGCTACTCTCTGAGAAATAGGCTTTTCATATAGCTCCCTAGGTGAAGCAATTTGCTCTACTTTACCATCAAACATTACAGCCACTTTATCACTCATTGTTAATGCTTCTTCTTGGTCATGTGTAACTAATATAAAAGTAATACCAACTGCTCTTTGTAAGTGACGCAATTCCGATTGCATCTGCTCTCTTAATTTTTTGTCTAATGCTGATAACGGTTCATCAAGTAGTAAAACTTTCGGTTTTAAGATGAGGGCCCTTGCCAGCGCAACTCTTTGTTTTTGTCCTCCAGACAAGGCATTTGAAGATCTATTGTTTAATCCTGATAGACCAACCAGATTAAGAGATTTGTTAATCATCTCTAATTTTTCATCTTTAGAAAGTTTCTTTTTTCTAAGGCCATATGCAACATTTTCTTCAACATTCAAATGTGGGAAAATGGCATAGTTCTGGAAAACCATATTTGTAGGCCTCAAATTTGGTTCAACATCTTTCATAGATTTACTATCAATCAAAATTTCACCAAAATTAGGAGTTTCAAATCCAGCTATCAGTCTTAAAAGTGTGGTTTTGCCACAACCAGATGGACCAAGAAGAGAAAAAAATTCACCTTTTTTTATCTCTATTGAAACTCCATCAACAGCTTTTACAGCTCCAAAATTCCTATATACATTTTTTACTTGAACTTGATTAACCATATGAAAAACCACTTCTGTTAATTTAATATTGAGTCTTTTGACAAAGCTGATCTTCTTCGAAAATATTCACTTAGAGAAAGTAAAATTAAAGAGACTATCAAAAGAAGAGTTCCTAATGCCATAGTTGTTGGAAGTTCTTTAGGAAATCTGAACAAAGACCATATATATACTGGTAAGGTTGTTTCCGTGCCTGTTAAAAAGAAAGCTATTATAAATTCATCTAATGAAAGTGTAAATCCAATTAGTAAGCTTGCCATTATACCGGGAAAAACCAAAGGCAATATTATTCTAAAAAATGTTCCTATTTGATTCTCTCCTAGGTCCATAGAAGCTTCTTCTAAACTAATATCTAGATTATTAAAGGCTGAGTTCATTATAAGTATTGAAAAAGGCATTATTAGCAAAGTATGCCCAAGTACTACACTCCAAAGATTCAAAGATAATCCAAGTTGAATTAATACAGTTAGCAGAGAAACTCCTACTATTATTTCAGGCAATACGAGTGGTGCAAGTATAAAAGTTAAAGATATTTGTTTTCCAGTAAAGTTATATCTAGTAGATGAACGTGAAGCTAAAACGCCTAAAGTAGTTGCTAAAATACTTGAAGAGATTGCAACAATCATAGAATTTTTGAATGCCTCATGTAATGTTTCTTGGTATAAGAGTCTTTCAAACCAATAAGTAGTAAAACCAGTTAAAGGAAAAGAAATAATTTGGCTTGAGTTAAATGAAAATATAGGAAGAAGAAGTGCAGGTGCATAAAGAAATATTAAGTAAGTATATGCAAATATTTTCAGGTATTTCGATGCTCTAGACAATTTAATACCTCCTTAAATATTTTCTGTTTATTAAAACAAAAACAATTGATATGAACGCTACTATCATCAAGGAAGATACTGATAATGCTGCTGCTAGCGGTGCATTATTAGCTTTTGAAAATTGGACTTGAATCATATTTGCAATCATTAATCCTTCTGTGCCACCAACAAGCTTAGGTGTTATATAATCTCCAACAGTAGGTATAAATATAATTAGTGCGGCACCTACAACACCAGGGGCAGATAGAGGTAGTATTACTCTAAAAAATTGTTGAATTGGACCATCTCCAAGATCTTTACTCGCTTCTAGAAGTGATCTATCAATTTTTTCTAGTGAAACAAAAATAGGTAAAATAGCAAATGGAGCCCAACCATGCGTTAGAGCAATAATAACAGCATTTGTATTATAAAGAATAAAGGTCATTGGTTCCTCAATAACTTGGAGCCAAATAAAAAATGAATTAAAAACACCGTTATAACCTAAAATTACCTTCCAAAGAAACATTCGAAGTAAGTAACTAGTCCAAAATGGAATTGTAATTAAAAATAACCATAAAGCTTTTCTTTCACCTCCATAGAAAGAGATAAAATAAGCCATAGGATAGGCTAATAAGACAGTGAAAAGAGTTACAGTTAATGAAATTGTAAGTGATCTAGAAAATAAAAGCTGGTAGACAGGTTGAGTAAAAGCTTCGATATAATTATTTAGAGTAAATGTTTTATCTAATACTAAGTAATCTTGGGTCCAAAAACTTAGAAGAAACATTAATGAAAGAGGGGCTGCTAACAGCAAAAGACTATAAATAAATGGCGCTGATAATAAACGCCAACCTTTCTTAGTATCATTATTAAAAGTAAATTTCAAAATTTCCCCTCATTATATCAATTTAAAATATATTCTAATTGAATATTAAATTTAAATTTATCCAAATATTACTATAAGGTATAACTAAGAATTTCAATTAATAAAAATTCGAAAATTAGGTAGTTACTTTAAATTAATATTTAAAAGCATTTCCTTATTTAATTTATAAATCAAGTGTTCTTCAGGCTGTTTTTCAATCTTTAAGATAGGAATTTGTTTTCTCATATGATCGTGATGAGACTTAACTCCATATTCAAGGTCTGATAAATAAAACCCCTCAAAGGATTTAGAGTTCATTGACTCATTTGACCAAATAGTGAGTTGTACATCTTCAGCTACAGTATGATTGTCAATTCGATTACTAAGATAACGTGCAATTCTTTGTTGGCGAGTTTCATTTTTATGTCGGTATATACTGCCTCTTAATAATGTTAGATTAGTAGAAATAGGAAATTCTTGGTAAAACTGGACTGTTTCTGGCGTGACAGCAATAACAGCATTTGGAAAAATTCCAAAGTAATTCCATGAGTTCTTATATTTGTCTGGTAGATGAGCTGCTGGGGTAGAGATTTTTTTGTAATTTTTAACACTCCAGTTTCTTGCTGATTTACCACTAAAGCTTGCATGAGTTTTTGATGTTCCGTTTACAAAAGGCTCATCAAAATAATTTTTTCCATATAGATCTTGTAAAGAAGGATGAGCCATCGGGACGTGATAACCTTCGTTGTCTACATCCCTTACTGATTTCCAATTAACTTCAGTCTTTTGTGTCCATATACCGTCAGTTGGAACCATGTTTTCTATTTTATAACTACCTAGTTCCTCTGAAAAAGGTGACATAAGGCTTTTTACTGATTTTTGAGGCCCTTTGTTTAATCTTATAAAAATAAATCCATTCCAAATTTCACTTTCAATTTTTTTCAGTCCAAAATCATTTTTATTAAACTTTGGAAATGATTTCGGCTGAGATGCTCCACGAAGTGTGCCATCTAAATTATAAACCCATCCATGAAATGGGCACACAATTGCTGTACAATTACCTTTTTCATTAGCCATAACCCTTGACCCTCTGTGTCTGCAAAGGTTGTAAAATGCTCTAACAATATTTTCATTATCTCTAATAATAAGAATTCTTTCGTTACATAAATCAAATGTAAGAAAGTCCCCAACAGAACTCAAATCAGACTGATGGCAAATCAGTTGCCAATGATTAAAGAACAAACTTTCTTTTTCAATTTCAAGCAATTGCTTACTCTTATATGTCCAGCTTGGAAGTCCTTTACGATCCCATTCTTTAGGGATAGAGACATCTCTAAAATTACTTGCTTTTTCCATTACTTAATTTCTTCAAGACTCAATTTTAATTACTTTTCCTATTTTATTAACTGATACTAGAAAAACAATTAAAATTATAAATGTATATCCAAATAAAATATGTGTAAATTGAATGTTTGAATAATCACTAATCATTCCAAATAAAATTGACCCTAATGCAGCTGAACCCATATTAATCATTATCCAAATGCTCATTACTCTTCCTCTGAAAATATCTTTTAATTCAAGCTGAATTTTAGATTGAATGGAAATACCAATTGTGGTTGCTAAAAATCCTAAAATAAAAATTAAAAATAATGCCATATAAAATGTATCAACATATCCAATGAGCAAAACAGTTAAAGGGATTGTTATAGCTGTAAAAAGAATACTATCTGGAATATTAGTGCCCATAGTTTCAGCTTTTCCAAGAGCTTTAGTAATAGAGGCAAAAAGTGCTCCTGCTCCAGCAGTTGCAGTTATTAAACCCAATCCTGAAGGGCCTTGGTGAAAAATACCTTCAGAAATTAAAGGCAAGGTTTCTAAAACGCCTCTGCCCACAAAAGACGTCAACCCACTAAGAACAATTGAAAATTTAATAATTGAGTTGGAGAAAATAAGTTTAATACCTTCAAAAAAATCAAATATGAAAGACTTATTTTTTCCATTTAAAACTAAATCTCTAGGTTTGATAAATAAAATGAAAAACATTACAGGCATATATGTAAAAATTGATATTAAAACTGCTTGGCTTGCACCAAAATATTGTATTAAAAAACCACCTATAGCTGGTCCAATAAGTCTTGTAGTATTAAAGTTAACTGCTGTAAGAGCTACAAGAGAGGGCACTTGATACTCTTCAATTAGTCTTGGAGCAAGAGACATCCTTATAGGATGAGCTGCTGAAGCAATCACTCCAATAAATAGACATATAAGCAACAAAGATTGGATTGAAAGGAGATTTGTTAAAATAAGAACAAACAATACTGTGGAACATATAATCATCGAACTATAGGATAAAAAGAAAGCGACCCTTATATTTACCCTATCAATCAAAACTCCAAATACTGGCCCACTAAATATTGTTGGTGCGAGACTTAGGAAAGCTGCAATTCCAACATAAAAAGGGGAGTTAGTTATTTCCCAAGCAAGCCAACCGATAATAATTCTTTGTATCCAAAGCCCGTTAAGAGCTATAAAACTCCCAAATAGATAAAGTCTAAAACTTGAAGAATTTAAAGCATTTATATTCATAATATAATTAACACTATATAGATAATAATTTTTCAGTATATAAATTAAAGTAAATATTAACTTATAATGATTTGACAAAACTAATTCATATTTGCAGAGAATGCCTTAAAAAATGGGATAGTAAAAAAATCCTATCAAAGTGTAATTTTTGTCAATCAAACAATGTGTATTTCCATAGAGAGTTTAATGAATTGAGCATTGCTCATCTAGATTGTGATTCTTTCTATGCTGCAGTTGAAAAAAGAGACAACAAGACTCTTAAATATAAACCTGTAGCTGTTGGTGGGACTGAAAGAGGTGTTGTAGCTGCTGCATGTTATGTTGCAAGGAAGTATGGCATTAAATCAGCAATGCCCACTTTTAAAGCTAAACAACTTTGTCCTGACTTAGTTATTATAAAGCCCAGGATGGAACATTATATTAAGATTAGTAGGCAGATAAGATTAATAATGGATGACGCTACCCCAGCTGTTGAACCAGTTTCAATTGATGAGGCCTTTTTAGATTTGTCGGGAACTGAAAAATTACATAAATGTATCCCTGCTATATCAATGTTGAAAATTCAAAAAAAAATCTACTCTGACATTGGTATAACTGTTTCTGTAGGGTTGTCTTATAACAAGTCTATGGCTAAGTTAGCTTCTGAACAAAATAAACCCAATGGTTTTTTTGTCCTTGGTAAAGAAGAAGCTAAGAACTGGTTATCAGAAAAACCCATTTCAATTATTTTTGGTTTAGGTAAATCAACAGTTAAAAAATTAAATTCCGTAGGTATTCATTTTTGCAAAGATTTATTTAACTTTGAGTATTTAAAATTAAAACAAATATTGGGAAGCAATACTCTTAAAATACTTAAATTGGCAGAGGGTATAGACAATAGAAAGGTTTTTAAAAACTCTGCAACAAAAAGTATTTCTGTTGAAACAACATTTTCAAAAATTAAAAGTGAAAAAGAAATAAAAAATGAACTTCATCTTTTGTGCCTTAAGTTATCCTCAAGACTAAAAGATAAAAATTTTATTGGCAAAACATTAACATTAAAATTAAAAACAACTAAATTCAAAGTTATTACAAGATCAGTAACCTCAAACCTACCTTTACAGATGGCACATGATTTATACTCAAGGTCAGAGGAGTTGCTTGAGAATGAAATAAAAGACAATGTTGATTATAGGCTAATTGGGATTGGAGTTTCTAATTTTAAAGAAAACCAAGATGATAACTTTCAGTTAAATTTTGAAGATGAAGTTAAAAATAAAAAAAATAATCTAGAGTTTGCAATTGATGAAATTAATAGCAAAATTGGTTCGAATAAAACAATTATTGGAAGACATTTCAATAATAAAAAATAAATGCTATAATTAAATTAATTTTATAGGTTAAAATTTAAAAAGGCTTCAAGATGAGCAATAATAAATGGAATAAAAATGCATTGGGGTATGGTGAAAAAACCAATTCTTCCTTAAATGATTGTTGGAATAAAAACGCGCTAAAATATGACTCCAAAAATGATTTAGAGAATTCTGGTTTATCATTAAAAAATGACAAACATGGAAATGATCATTGGAATAAAAATGCGAGTGAATATGGAAAAAAAAATATTCCTTTAAATAAAGATCAATGGAATAAAAATGCAATGGAATATAAAGAATAAATCAATTATTTTTTAATTTTGTTAAATCTTTCTGAGTGTCAACATCAAAATAAAAGCCTTCAGAGTTTGTATTGTAATAAATAACATCTCTATTTTCTTCTAATATTTTCTTCCCCCCATTATCTCCTACTAAGTTTACAAGGGTATTAAAATAGTCCTTTCCAAATATTACAGGATTGCCTCTTGTGGTTTTATTATGAGGAACAATAATTTTTGATTTATTTCTAAATTTTTCTTCGAATTGAACCATTGAATTATAGTCTTCAGACTTCAATAAAGGCATGTCTGCAAGACAAATCATTGTTGACAAACTATTCCTTGGTAACTTTTTTATACCTAATGAAATTGATGAATTAATGCCTTCATTGAAACGTAAATTTTTTATAACTTGAACTCTAAATTTTTTTAATAGTTTATTTATTTTAACATGGTCTTTTCCAGTAATTACAATTATATTTCTGAGTTTAGATTTACAAATTTCACTTACAACATGAGTGATCAATAATGTAGAATTGAAATCAGTAAATAGCTTGTTATCTTTTCCAAATCTTTTTGAGTTTCCTGCTGCTAAAATTATTGCGTCAGTCATTATCAATGTCCAAATTTAGAGTGCTTCAAGTTTATTTTGTATCTGTATGATTTGAGCCATTATTGAAACTGAAATTTCTGCTGGGCTTTTAGCTGAAATGTCCAAACCAATAGGTCCATGTATTCTATTGAGTTGTTTGTCACTAAACCCAGCATCTTTAAGCCTACCCAATCTCTTTGAGTGAGTTCTTTTGCTTCCTAGACATCCAATATAAAAAGCATTGCTATTTAGTGCGGCATGAATTCCCTGATCATCTATTTTTGGATCATGAGTTAATAAAACAACGGCAGTTCGTTCATCAATTATATTTTTTTCAAAATACTCTTCAGGCCATAAATTAATTAATTCTCCAATTTTAAATCTTTCTTTGGTAGTAAAGTGCTCTCTAGGATCAACTATATCAACAAAAAAACCACATTCATTGCATAAAGTTTCTAAATGTTGAGCAATATGAACAGCGCCTATAATTATGATTTTAATTTTTGGCAAAAAAATTCTTACGAAATTATTTTTGTCTTCTGTCATTCCACTTGAAGATAAATTAATATTCTTAAAAATAGTTTCTATATTTTGATTTTTATTTTTTTCTATTGAATTTAAATAAAGGTGATTTTTATGTTCTTTAATATCTTTAATAATGCAAAACGGAGTTCTTGAGTTAATTTTCTCTATCATTTCATCAAGTAAATGTAAAAGATCAAAATCTCTTTCAACGTAAACACTTATTTTACCTCCACAAGTCAAGCCAACTTCCCAAGCTTTTTCATCACTTACACCAAAATTTAAAACTCTTGGTTGTGATCCATTTATAATATCTAAAGAAGTTTGAATTACAGAACCTTCAATGCATCCTCCTGAAACAGAACCAACTATTTCTTTGTCCTCAGAAACTAGCATCTGGCTGCCTATTGGTCTTGGAGAGCTACCCCATGTAGAAATAACTGTTGATACTGCAAATCTTTTATTCTGTTCGATAAAATTTTTTGCTTTATTAAAGATGTTTAAATCTTCCGAGTTATGAAAATTATTTATGTTCATTTTTTTATTAAGAAAATATAAATTATAGACAATTATTCCATATTTAGTAATATTATATTTTTAACATTCGTTCTTGTTTTATGAAAGTAAACAAAGAATTTATTGATAAAAACTTTTCAACAATACATCTGAGTTTTTTGCAAACCATTGTTTTTAGGCAAAGCTTTATAAATCATAATTTGGGTGGAGCAGTAGATAGTTGTATAATTCAAATTGTTTGTTGGCATCATTTAACTTCTTTATTGAATGATAATTTAAAAAATGAAAGCACTGAATTTCAGAAAGCTTTACATTATTGGAATAACTCGTTTGGTGTCAATTTTTCATCAAAAAAACTTACTCTTACTTTGCTATCAGAATTATCTGCAATACCCTTAGAAACTGTAAGAAGAAGAGTAATTCAACTTGAAAAATTAAATTGGGTTAAATACTCACCAAAAACTGGTGTAGTTTACTCCCCAAGTGAGGAAAACAATAATTTAATTGTTGAAATAAATGAAAAAGAAAAAGAGATGCAGGCAAATTATTTAAATATCTATGAAAAAGCTAAAAATCTCCTTTTGCAATAAATGGAGTGTTTTTAAAGTTTTTCTTTCCATAAGTAAACTTGCTCCCATCTAAATATTCTACTCTTCCTCCAGCATAGCGCAAAACAGCATCACCTGCTGCTGTATCCCATTCCATTGTAGGACCAAATCTTGGATACACATCGGCTTCTCCGCTTGCAACTAAACAAAATTTCAATGAAGAACCTATTGAAACTGTTCGAGCTATATTATTCTTTACAAGCCAATCTTTTGTTTTTTGATCTAAATGTGATGAGCTTGCGACAGCTACAATTTTATTTTTATCACTTTTTCTAATCCTTATTTTCTTTATCCCATCTTTATTTTCTTCAAAAGAGCCAAAAGTTTTACCTGCATAAAACAAACGTTTAATTGCAGGGGCATAAACAATACCAATTAATGGTTCATTTTCTCTTATAAGTGCTATATTTACAGTAAATGAACCCTTGCCATCAAATTTTAAAAACTCCTTAGTTCCATCTAAAGGGTCAACAAGAAAAAATTCACTTAGAGATTTCAAGTTATGACTTTCCGGATTTTCTTCAGAAACTATTGGAATTGATGGGTATAAAGATTTTATTTTTTTTATAATTATTTTTTCAGCTGCTTTGTCTGCAATTGTAACAGGGCTGCCATCATTTTTTTGTTCAGCATTAGGTTTTGAATTATATATATCTATTATTTTACTACCTGCTTGTTTAACACATGGGAGCAAATTTTTAACTAATACATTTTCATCCATCTTTTTAACTATTAAAAAATTTAAAATTAAATATTTATGATTATTGTAATTACAGCAATAGATATCAACATCAATAAGGCGGCTTTTCTAAAATACTCGTTACCTGATTTGTTAAAATAAGTTGCGCCTAACCAAGTAAAACCAATATAAATTGGAAATGCAAAAATACTTACTATGACTAAATTAAGTGTCATCATTCCATAAAATACTTGAGTAAGTGTTGTTAACAATGACATGCACCCCATTGTAATAATAATGTTTGATCTCGTTATTTCTGCATCATCATTTCTTGCCATTAATACAGTTACAAAAGGTGGACCTCCTACTCCAGCAGCTCCATTGACAAGACCTGAAAATCCTCCTCCCAAAATCATAGTTAAAAGATTGATTTCGCCTTTAGGTTTCCAACCGCTTGCAAGTAATGCGACCATTAGAATTACCATAACAGAAATCACTATCCTTATAATTTCAGGATCTAAAGAAACTACGAAATAAAAACCAATTGGGATGGTTACTAAAAGAGCTAGTATCATTGGAAAAACAATTTTAACATTACCTTTTTTTAAAGCTGGTGGCATCAAATATAAAACTGTAGGGACTTCAACTAAATACATTATTACTAGGCCTACTGCAGGTGTAAGAATGCTAGAAAGTATGGGCACCATTAATAGAGCTGCCCCAAAACCTAAAAAGCCTCTTAAAAAGCCTCCTAAAGCAATTGCAATAGCGCAACCGGCAAGCCCTAAATTTGTTATATCAACAGGTAAAAGATCAGTCATTTCATAAATTAAAGATGTTTATTATTAGTGAAAAAATAAAGTAAAACTGTCATAATATTCCTTAAAAAGTATAGTATACATCAATTCAATTTAAAATCTTACAATGAAACAATATTATAAAAAGTTACATCTTTCTTCTGATGGGTCAAAAATTGAAAATATTACTCATCGGATTAAAGATATAGTTTTTAAATCTGAGATTAAAAATGGCATCGTTAATGTAAGCATACTTAATACAACAGCGTCTCTTATTATTCAAGAAAACGCAGATCCAGATGTTTTGAAAGACTTGCAAACATTTTATAGAAAATTGGTTCCAATGAATGGTGATTATGTGCATTCATCAGAGGGTGTTGATGACATGCCGGCTCATATTAAATCAACACTTACAAACTCAAATTTAACGTTAAGTGTTTTAGAGGGGGTTATTCAGTTGGGAATTTGGCAAGGGATATACCTCTTTGAGCACAGAGAAATAAATAAAAACCGAACTATTTTGGTTCATATTTTTGGAAACTAAAAAATTTAATCTGAACTTTTGTTTTTCTCAAAAAGTTTATCAAGTTTTTCTTCATATGAGTTATAATCTAAAAATTCATAAAGTTCATTTCTAGTTTGCATAGCTTTAAGAACTTTTTTCTGGTCACCTTCAATTTTAAGGGTCTCGTAGATATTTAATGCAGCTTTACTCATTGCACGAAATGCGCTTAGTGGGTATAAAACCATGTCAACTCCTACTGAAGCTAGTTCCTTAATATTAGATAATGGAGTTTTTCCAAATTCTGTCATATTAGCAAGTATTGGAACTTTAAGACTGTTTTTAAATTCTTTATAATGATTAATGTCAGTCATGGCTTCTGCAAAAATTCCATCTGCACCAGCTTCAATATAAGCATGGGATCTATCTATGGAGGCACTCATTCCTTCTTTTGCAAAGGCGTCAGTCCTTGCCATAATAAAAAAATCTTTCTCCTCTCTAGCATCAATGCAAGCCTTAATTCTATCAACCATTTCTTGAGTTGAAACCATTTCTTTATTTGGTCTGTGACCACATCTTTTTTGCCCTACTTGATCTTCTATATGAACTGCTGCAACACCAGCTCTTGATAACTCTTTAATAGTCCTAGAAATATTAAAAGCCCCTCCCCAACCAGTATCTATATCAACTAATAGAGGGGCATCTGTAACGCTTGTAATTCTTTTAGCATCCTCAACAACGTCACCTAAGTTAGTAATTCCTAAATCCGGGATACCAAAAGATGCATTAGCCACACCAGCGCCTGACAAATAGATTGATTT